>Ga0194051_1000519_pt1 | contig 21847 bp, 20 predicted proteins | sample SepL2320m_MetaG_FD_161275 | JGI IMG/M metagenome (GOLD analysis project Ga0194051, IMG submission 161275) | Anoxic zone freshwater microbial communities from boreal shield lake in IISD Experimental Lakes Area, Ontario, Canada - Sep2016-L239-20m | ecosystem: Environmental > Aquatic > Freshwater >... | reverse complement strand
TGATGCAACTTGTGGGGTATTCACGAGCACTTGATATTTCTACAACAGGTCGATTTGTTGAAGCGGCGGAAGCTGTCCAGATCGGAATTGCGCTGCAGTCAGTTCCAGCAGAAGTTCTTGCTACGGCGGTTGATACATATGTGGAGAGCTTGATGGCGATGCAGGAACCAGCACTACGGGCTGTGAAACGTCTTTTCAACCAGGTGCGGACTCGAGATAAGCAATTTGTGGCAGAGCGCAGGGAACAGACAGCTTTGCTTAGGGGAATGCTCGGTGACTAATCATTCAATGTGGATGAGCTACCGAGCTCTTACGCAGGACAACTCGGTGAAGGACAAGAAGCTCACCAAAGGAACTCTAAAACGGATTGGGAGTTTTGCTACGCCCTATCGGAGTTCAATGGCTATTTACCTCAGTACTGTGGTGATTGAGTCAATTCTCATCATCATTACGCCGTTGGTGCTACGCCAGTTGATCGATGAGGGGGTTTTGAAACAAGACGCGAGCTTAGTAACTTCCCTAGCCCTCCTGGTTGGTGGGCTTGCGATATTCGATGCTGGACTCACCCTGTTCGGACGCTGGTACTCATCAAGAATTGGTGAGGGACTCATTTACGACCTCCGCGTCAAAGTATTTACCCATGTGCAACGGCAACCCATCGCATTTTTTGTGCGTACCCAAACTGGAGCCCTTATTTCAAGACTTAATTCTGATGTGATCGGAGCTCAACAAGCATTCACATCTACTCTTTCCGGGCTGGTGAGTAACGTGGTGAGCCTCGTACTTGTTGCTGCCACTATGTTTTATCTTTCGTGGCAAATTACATTGGCAGCACTCATTCTTGTTCCTATATTTCTCCTTCCCACCAAGTGGGTGGGTAGAAAACTTCAGCGGATGACCCGTTCGACGATGCAGTTAAATGCCGAAATGTCATCCACTATGACAGAGCGCTTTAACGTTTCAGGAGCACTTTTGGTAGCCCTTTTTGGCAGGCCAAGGGTTGAATCTGAATACTTTGCTGCTAAGGCAAGGCGGGTTGCCGACAACGGAATTCAAATCGCTCTTTTTAATCGTCTTTTCTTCACCTCACTTACGCTTATTGCATCCGTAGCAACAGCGATGGTTTATGGCATCGGTGGACATCTCAGCATCAATGGTTCGCTGTCACTCGGGACTTTGCTGGCTCTTACTACCCTTTTGACGAGACTTTACGGACCGTTAACTGCGTTATCGAGCGTTCGGGTAGATGTCATGACCGCACTCGTCTCTTTTGAGAGAGTCTTTGAAGTTCTTGATTTACAACCAAGTATTCAGGACGAACCTGGGGCAACTCCGATTCGAAAGGCTCCACCCCGTATCGCTTTTCAGGACGTCCACTTTGGTTATCCAGCAGCGGCTGATGTGTCACTTGCGTCGCTTGAGGCGGTTGCGAAGCCAGAAACTTACACGGGTGGAGAGATTCTCAAAGGTATCTCTTTTGACGTGGGTCCTGGTGAGATGGTGGCACTTGTGGGGCCATCGGGTGCCGGTAAAACGACTATCACATCACTTTTGCCCCGCCTTTACGATGTTACCGGTGGGAGTATCGAAGTTGATGGCCGAGATTTACGTTCAATAACTTTGGAAAGTTTACGAGAACTTGTGGGCGTAGTAACCCAGGATGCCCATCTTTTCCACGACTCCATCGAGGCGAACCTTCGTTATGCCCAACCGAATGCCACAGAAGAAGAAATTGTAGATGCTTGTAAGGGTGCGCAAATTTGGGAGCTCATCCAATCCCTTCCTGACGGGCTAGATACCGTGGTGGGCGATCGTGGTCATCGGCTCTCTGGTGGGGAGAAGCAGCGCCTCGCGATAGCGCGGTTGCTACTTAAGGATCCAGGTGTCGTCATTCTCGATGAGGCCACTGCTCATCTCGATTCTGAAAATGAAGCTGCAGTACAGCAGGCTCTAGGTAGCGCGTTATCTGGTCGAACAAGTATCGTCATTGCACACCGTCTCTCCACCATCCGTGAGGCTCACCAGATCTTAGTTATTGACAACGGCGAAATCGTGGCAAGTGGTACGCACGATTCACTTATGAAAGATCCTGGTCTCTATCGCGAGCTTTACGAGCTACAGTTTTCGAATTCTTAACGTCGTCTCGAAGTAATAAGAATCTTCCAAGACCGATCAATATCGCAAAGATGAACCATTGGACCGCGTAGGCGGCGTGCGGACCTGACGAGATCTCCGGTGCGGGTATCGGTTTAGGCATAGAAGTCAAAGTGGGTGTGATTGTCTCGGCTTCGAGATAACCTCCACCATCGCTTGCAATGCGCTTCCTATTGATGGTCTTTGCGACCGCGCTGAAATCTTCGGTACTCGCTCCAAAGAGCGATCCGCGAGGTCCTGGTCGATCCAAAGTGTCGCCGCCGCGGATTCGCCCCAGGACGCTGACGGCGGTGGTGGGGAGCGAAATTTGGGGGAGATCAGTTGCACTCAGTCCCGCTGGGATCCAGCCAAGATCGATCCAGTAGCGATGACCGCTGGACGTGGTAATCGGAGCCATCACGCCATATCCGTATTTGCCAAATGAGTAACGAGTGCGCATCAAAAGGTAATCACCCAGGGTTCCACTTACCTCTGCATGACGCCATCGCACCTCTGGACTGGGGGCTTTGTCGACTTTGAGGAACTCTCCTATCGGCCCGGGCACTTGGTCTATATTCCGTTCGATCAGCGAGTTGGCGATATCTCGGGCACTCTTTCGGTCCCACTGCCATTGGGCGAGTGCAAAACATCCCAGGATGAGCAGGATGGCAGTGAGGGTGAGCGCAACCGATTTGGGTCCGAAAATAGCGCGCTTCATGACTCGAAGGTATCGTCTCTACTTACTATGGCGCATCTTCGAGACACCTTTGGGCGAGTCAAGCGGGATCTGCGCATTTCGCTGACCGATCGCTGCAATTTACGATGTTCCTACTGCATGCCACCCGAGGGTCTGCCGTGGATACCGCAACCTGAAATCCTCACTGATGATGAAATAGTTCGGGTTGCCAAGATTGCCGTAGACCACGGAATAACCAAGTTGCGCCTGACTGGTGGTGAACCTCTCCTTCGCCCGAATTTAATTGACATAGTGGGCCGGATGTCTAAGTTGCTCCCTCGCCCAGACATCGCGCTTACGACGAATGGAATTGGATTAGCACACCTTGCGGCACCGTTAGCGGATGCTGGACTTACACGGGTCAATGTCTCGCTCGATACCTTGCAGCCGGCGCGATTCAAAGAACTCACTCACCGCGACCGATTCGACGATGTGATAGCCGGTTTACAAGCCGCTCAACGCACTTCACTTGCTCCGATAAAAGTTAACTCAGTCTTGATGCGTGGCGTGAATGATGACGAGGCTCCGGATCTCTTGAGATGGGCGCTTAAGAATGACATTCGCCTTCGGTTCATCGAGCAGATGCCACTTGACGCACAACACGGTTGGCAACGGGAGACCATGTTGACAGCCGATCAGATCATCGAGAATCTTTCGACAGATTTCGTATTGACGCCACTTACAAAAGAGCAACGAGGCTCTGCACCGGCCGAGGAGTTCTTGGTTGATGGCGGACCTGCAACGGTCGGCATCATCGGTAGTGTGACAAGACCCTTCTGTGCGGACTGTGATCGCATTAGATTGACGGCTGATGGACAAATTCGGAATTGCCTCTTTGCCACCGAAGAAGATTCTGTTCGTGAAATTTTGCGCTCTGATACGGCAGATATTGATGAGAGAGTTGCTGCGGTGCTCTTTCACTCTGTTCTCAAGAAGAAGAAGGGTCATGGAATCGGCGATCCCGATTTTGTACAGCCCACTCGCCCAATGTCAGCGATCGGTGGTTAGGAACCCAATTCCCGAGAAATTACCGGCGCAGTGGGTGCACTCTCTCGCTCGCGTCCGGCGTTGGCGACGACTACCGCGATGTAGGGGAGTGTGAAGGCCCCCACGAAGAAGATCCACCTCCACGGGCTTGGCACAATAACGGTCAAAAGAAAGCAGCCGGTACGAATCATCATGCTGATGAAGTAGCGCTTCTGGCGTCCAGCGAGATTGGTGCTGAGCGGTTCGGCCGCCCCGGTGATCTGATGGGGAGATGTCTTCGGCTTTCGCTTAAAATCCATAGGTTTACGCTATCTCGGCACACTTCCCTCTGCCACTCAGGGCCACTCAGGAGCGCTCAGGGGGCAGACCCGTTTGCTCGGGAGTCGCTTGGGGTAAGTTAAAGACATGACTTCGCGCTCAGTTCTGGTAACTGGTGGAAATCGCGGCATTGGGTTGGCCATCGCACTCGCCTTCCAGGCACAGGGCGATCAAGTAGCCATCACCTATCGCGGCGGTGCTCTGCCCGAAGGACTCTTTGGCGTACAAGCAGATGTCACCGACACCGAATCGGTGGAGAGAGCTTTCGCCGAAGCGGAAGCCGCCCACGGCCCGGTGGAGATTCTGGTGGCAAATGCCGGGATTACTCGTGACGGATTAGTCCTCAGAATGTCTGATGAGGATTTTATTGATGTCCTGAATACTAATCTCACAGGCGTTTTTAGATGCGCGCGCAGAGCGTCCAAAAGCATGCTGAAGTTGAAACGTGGCCGCATCATCATTATTGGTTCTGTCGTGGGGCTCTCAGGGTCTGCTGGTCAAGTAAATTATGCGGCCACCAAAGCAGGACTGATAGGAATGGCTCGATCGCTTGCACGCGAATTGGGAGTTCGTGGGATTACAACGAATGTGATTGCTCCCGGCTTCGTTACAACTGATATGACTGCTGTATTAGACGAAGATATTAAGAAGGGAATCCTCAACACGATTCCACTCAATCGTTACGCAGAGGCCAATGAAGTTGCAGGTGTGGCGGTATTCCTAGCATCTGATAGCGCCGCATACATCACAGGTGCGGTAATTCCAGTCGATGGCGGCCTTGGCATGGGAAATTAGGGAGTCACTGTGGGAATACTTGAGGGTAAACGCATTCTGGTCACCGGTGTTCTCACGGATGCATCAATTGCGTTTCACGTAGCCAAGATTGCTCAAGAGGAGGGGGCACAAGTTGTGCTCTCTTCCTATGGGAGAGTGTTAAGGCTCACCGAACGAATTGCCGGCCGTTTGCCACAGAGTGCTCCAGTGGTTGAACTTGATGTCACCTCCGACGATGACCTCGCCCAATTACCCACCCGGGTAGGTCAACATGTTTCAGGACTTGATGGTGTTATTCATTCCATTGGTTTTGCACCCGAGGCGGCATTAGGAGGAAATTTTCTCAACACAGAATGGGCTGATGTAGCCACTGCATTACAGGTATCTGCATATTCATTCAAATCTCTCACGATGGCCGCCCGCCCACTTTTCGATAAAGAGAGAGGTGCCAGCGTCGTAGGGCTTGATTTCGATGCAACGGTTGCTTGGCCAAAGTACGACTGGATGGGTGTAGCTAAAGCTGCACTTGAATCATGTTCGCGTTATCTCGCGAGAGATTTGGGCCCTGAAAATGTACGGGTCAATTTGGTGGCAGCTGGACCAATCAAAACTATGGCTGCTAAATCTATTCCCGGGTTTGATGAGTTTGAGGGCGTGTGGGATGCCAAGTCTCCGCTGAAGTGGGATGTTTCTGACCCGACTCCAGCCGCTCAGGCATGTGTCGCGCTGCTCTCGGATTGGTTTCCCAAAACAACCGGAGAGATCGTCCATGTCGATGGTGGCGTGCACGCAATAGGTGGCTGATGAAGACTCTTTATTTGCTTCGTCACTCAAAAGCTGTTCAAGGCCTTAAGCATGCATGGGATCCAGCTGATGATCGAAATCGAACTCTCACTCCCTCAGGACTTGCCGACGCGAGTGCGGTGGGTGCATGGTTCGCTCGAAAGGGCATACGCCCCGGCCTCGCCCTGGTCTCTGATGCCAACCGCACACTTGAAACCTGGCAGCATCTTCGCGCCGCTGCAGATATGCAGGTTCCTTCGCGTTTTACTCCGGAACTTTATTTAGCCTCCCCTCAGCAGATCATCGACCTCATTCAACAGGTGGGCGACTCGTTCACTTCCCTCTTGATCATTGGTCATAACCCTGGGTTAGAGGAGTTGGTGGGTGCGGAGTTCCGTACCTCAGCATTGGCGAGCTCTCAATATGAGGGCTTGTGGGCGGAGTGCGCGCCTGCTCTCTTGGAGTGGAAGGTTCGAGAGTTTCGCTGAACTAGGCAATAATTGGCGATAGGATTGGCAAATATCGACAAGGGTTATCCATGACTTACCTCTCAGGCTCTCGTAAAGTCAGTCGAGAGATGCAGTAGTTGATACCTGATGGGAACCTGAGAGGGAGCGCAATGGGAATTCGTATCGGTATTGATACGGGTGGAACTTTCACCGACATTGTGGCTCTCGATGAAATCACTGGCGCACTAGTCACGACTAAGACTCCCTCCACTCCGAGCGACCCCGCTGATGGCTTCATGAACGGAATCGCGAAGATCCTCGACTTGATGGGGCGATCTGCTACCGAAATTTCGGCCGTGAGCCATGGCACCACTGTGGCCACTAATCAATTATTGGAAGACAAGATTGATGCGCTTGGATTCATTACGACCGAGGGATATGAATTCATGTTGGAAATTGCTCGGCAATCAGTCCCTGATGGCTACGGCAATTCCTATTTCTGGGTAAAACCGCCTCGCATTGTGCCGGCTGATTTAGTGCGAACTGTCGGTGGTCGGCTGAACGTCAAAGGTGAGGAGTTGCGACCACTTATCGAAGCCGATGCTAGATCGGCTGCTCGCTTCTTCAAAGAGCGAGGGATCACCACCATTGGTATTTGTTTTCTGCACTCCTATGTAAATGGTGCGCATGAAGAACGCATGCGAGAAATCCTTTTAGAGGAGATCCCCGAAGCGGTCGTTTCTATCTCTAGTGAGGTGCTCAAGGAGTATCGCGAATACGAGCGCTCCATGACGACCTTGGTCGATGCCGCAGTTAAACCTAAAGTGGCTCGGTATGTTTCAAATATCAAGTCACGTTTAGATGCCTACACGATCGAAAAAGGTGTCGTGCCCTTTTATGTGATGAAAAGCAACGGTGGAGTGCTCTCCGCCGACGAGGTAGTTCATCAACCGATTACGACAGTGCTCTCTGGCCCCGCGGCAGGTGCTTTGGGAGCTGCGCTCATTGCCTCGCAAGCAGGATTTGAGAGTGTGTTGACATTAGACGGAGGGGGAACTTCTACAGATGTAAGCGTTGTTGTTCGTGGTGAACCAACAATGACTACCGAGGGGAGCATTGGACGTTTCCCCAGCAAGATTCCAATGATTGACATCGTCACGGTCGGTGCTGGAGGTGGTTCGATTGCGTGGATCTCCCCTGAAGGTACTCTGAAAGTGGGACCTAAATCTGCTGGCGCATCTCCTGGTCCCATGTGCTACGGCAACGGTGGTCAAGATCCAACAATCACTGATGCGCATCTCTTCTTGGGTCGGATACCACCCCACCTTTTAGGTGGCGAGATTCCACTCGATCGCGCCCTTGCTGCCTCGGGCATTACCAAGATTGCGAATGCACTTGGACTCGGAGCAGAAGAGAGCGCTCGAGGAATTTTAGAAATTTCTGCGTGGAACCAGGCGAACGCACTTCGCCAAATTACCGTTAAACGCGGTCTAGACGTTCGCGATTTTTATCTCACCACCTTTGGAGGTTCTGGTTCACTTTTACTCTGTCGATTAATGGATATTCTCGGTTTAGCTGGCGTTATTGTCCCGCTCAATCCAGGAAACGTGTCGGCGTTTGGACTTCTGACGGTGGATGTACGAAATGATTACGTACAAACGATGGTGATGAAGCATGCGGAATTCGATTTCGCGAAAGTAGGAGCGAGCATAGGCAAACTCACGGAGAGTGCGCACGCTGCCCTACTGAAGGAAGGATTTTCCCTAGGAGACCATGTATATCGCCGGAGCGCTGATCTTCGATATTTTGGCCAGGCTTTCGAGGTTCGCGTCGATGCACCTGCTGGTGAAATTGATTCCCACTTTGCGGACACCGTCGCCGATCGATTTCATGAAGCCCATAAAGCGCTCTACGGATACGACTTCAGAGATGATGATCGCCAACCAGTTGAATGGGTCAATCTGCGGGTGTCCGGTATTGGTCCCATTACGAGACCTGTGATTCCAGAGGCGCCCACTGGAGACGGCGAAGTATCAAGAGCAATTACTGGAGAACGTGAGATCTGGTTTGAATCACATCCGGTGACAACCCCGATTTATTCGCGGCCTAAGTTAGCACCAGGGGATTGCATCACGGGACCAGCAATCATCGAAGAGTTTGGGTCTACTGTGCCGATTCACCCAGGATTTCAAGTTCACATCGATCGTTTCCGGAACATCATCGTGACAAAGGCGGGATCATGAGTGCCAATCCAATGAAGATCGACCCCATTTTGGTCGAGATTGTCGAAGGGACCTTGGCCTCGGTTGAACAAGAGGTAGAAACAGCCATCGGACGCACTTCGCGTTCACCTATGATTCGCGATGCTCATGACTTCCGTGCCGGAATCCACGACCGCCAACTCCGAAAATTGACAGGACGGTCATACTCAGCTTTAGTGCATCCAATCGTGCGTGACTATCCCATGGACACCATGAATCCGGGAGATGTCTACTTTCATAACGATGTGTATCTCTCTGAAGGTGGCATCGGCCATCTTCCGGATCTCTGCGTGACGGTACCTGTGTTCTTCGAGGGCGAAGTTGTCTGTTTCGTGCAGGCGTTCGGACATCACGACGATATCGGGGGGGCTTGTCCGGGTTCAATGCCATCGGGGGCTCAGAGTGTATTTGAAGAAGGGTTGATGGTTCCCCCCATCAAACTTTGGGATAGAGGAGTCCCTAACGAGTCTGCGCTAAAAATTATGACTCGCAATTCTCGGATGCCAGATTCTCTCGCAGCAGACTTAGACGCAGAGTGTTCGGCATGTTTGATGGGTGCCAGACGAATCACGGAACTCTTCGAGCGATACGGCCGAGAGACAATCGAGGCTTGCTTTCAGGCGATCCTCGATAAAACCACCGAGACCTATCGTCGAGAAATTCTCTCAAAGATTCCGGATGGAACTTTCGTGTGGGAAGACTATGCAGAACATGATGGTGTGGATGCGCCAAGATTGCATACCCAAAGGATCACTCTGACTAAAACTCCCGAGAAGATTGTTTTGGACTTTACTGGCACTTCCCCGCAGGCAAAGGGTCCCATCAATCACTGCGGAGATTATGCAGATGGCAATTTCTTGAAAAAATGGTTAGCTCCTATTTTGCGCAATCTTGCAGACACGCCAGAACGCATGGCACAACTCGATGTAAATGAAGGCATAGTCCCGCTCATTGAGATGAAATTCCCGCCTAAGGGAACACTACTCACTCCGATCTTTCCGGCCCCAACAAATGCTCGCACTTTCGTCATCCTGCGTTTGCTTGGTGTCTTTGCCGGAGTTTTAGCGAAGGCCGTCAACGGTCGCATGCCAGCCGATCAGGAGACTATTCGGTACACAGGTGTTTATGGTGATGATTTAGATGGAAACTCATACCTCATGCGTGAAGTTCTCGGCGGTGGTTCCGGTGGTCGTTACTACTCCGATGGCGAAGACACGATTCACGTAGTTCCTGACTCAAGAAATCTTCCAACTGAATTTACTGAGTCGAGGTTCCCCTTCATTGTCGAACGGCTTGGCCTCGCAAGAGATTCTGGTGGAGCAGGGAGATACCGAGGCGGCCTTGGGTACGAAAAAGAAATTCGAATGTTGAAGGATGCCAACTTTATGAGCATCGCTGATCGTTCAATTCTTTCCTGTTGGGGAGTGAATGGTGGCCTGGCCGGCCAATCATTTAGTGTCGTCATCGAACCTGGGACTATTTATGAGCGTGAGGTAAATGCGCTTTCAGATGCAGTGCCAGTGAAAGCTGGTGAAGTCATCCGAATTCGCACAACTGGCGGCGGTGGCTGGGGCGATCCACTTACTCGTCCGTACGACGAAGTTGAACGCGATCTTCGCTGGGGAAAGGTGACCTTCGAAGGTGCCCTTAGTGATTACGGTGTTGTTGCGACCGGAGATAAAGATCAGCCACTTATAGATGCTGCCGCGTCGGATAGTGAGCGCGCGAAGCGACAGAAGCTCAAGAGTGGCGACGAGCCGTTCTTTGATCGTGGTGCCGGCTACGTTTCGCTCTCTGGTGGGCGGGCCTTTGCTGAAGTTGATTTCCTATGAGTCAATTCGCTCAAGGGCCACTCTCGAACGTCGTCGTGGTAGATCTATCGCGTGCGCTGGCTGGACCACATGCAGCGATGATGCTGGGAGACATGGGTGCTCGGGTTATTAAGGTGGAGAATCCTGATGGTGGGGACGATACTCGCGGATGGGGTCCTCCATTCGTAGGCGAACCGGCCGAAAGTACTTATTTCTTGTCGTGTAACCGGAATAAGGAATCGATCACCCTTGATCTAAAGAGCGAGGAGGGGAAATTAACTCTGAGAAGGTTGATTAAAAAAGCCGATGTACTTGTTGAAAATTTCAGACCTGGTGTGCTCGCTCGACTTGGTTTTGGGAGTGCAGAACTAGAAGCACTTAACCCTCGATTGGTCACGCTATCCATTTCTGGTTTTGGTCATGACGGTCCACAAGGTACGCGCGCGGGTTACGACCAAATCGCGCAAGGTGAAGCGGGTCTGATGTCTCTCACGGGGCCAGATAGTGCGCATCCCACGCGCGTGGGCGTGCCGATCGGTGATTTACTTGCCGGAATGTACGGCGCCTACGGAGTGGTCGCTGCGCTGAATGAACGCAACGCTACCGGTAAAGGGAGTACGGTCCATACCTCTCTGCTCGCTTCTATCGTGGGTGTACATGCATTCCAGGGGACTCGTTACACGGTCGCTGGGGAAATTCCGCAAGCCACTGGTAATCACCACCCCTCGATCGTCCCCTACGGACTCTTTTCTTGTGCTGACGGCTCCCTTCAAATGGCAGTGGGATCTGAGATTTTATGGAGAAGTTTTGCGGAGGCATTTGGATTAGTTCGCGACGAATACGATTCAAATGCGAAGCGCGTAGGTAAGCGAGTGGAGCTACTAGGCGAAATTGATGCCATCTTTTTGACATGGAAGAGTGAAGATCTGCTTCGGGAATTAGACCGTGTGGGTATCCCTGCCGGACGGGTCCGCACACTTGATAGCGTTTATGAGTGGGATCAAACCCTCTCGCAAGGATTGGTCATGGAAGTGGAGCACACTTCCCTTGGAAAAATAAAGATTCCCGGTCCTCCGATTCGCATTGATGGTGTGGGAGTAATCGGTCATCGCCCAACTCCTCTGCCACCGCCACGACTTGGCGAACATAATGAGAGTGTGCGCACCTGGTTAGAGGAAGCTTGAACATGTAATGAAAACTCCTCGGCTCAACTCTCACGAATTGATTGCTTTAGTGCTAGATCCTGGATCTTTTCAATCATGGGATGTCGAGATAAGAGATCCTTCATCGATCACTCAGGAATACGCGAGGGAATTATCCGACGCCAGAGAGAAGACCGGTTTGACCGAGTCGATCGTCACTGGAAAGGGTCTGATACGCGGTATCGAAGTAGCCGTGATAGTTGGGGAGTTTGGTTTTCTTGCTGGATCGATAGGTACTGCGGCGGCGGCCAGAATTATGGTGGCATTTGAACGCGCTACTGATGAAGGATTACCGATGATCGCGGCACCTGTGTCAGGCGGCACCCGGATGCAGGAGGGCACAGTTGCATTTCTCCAGATGGTCGGAATCACCGGGACTGTAAATGCCCATCGCAAAGCTGGATTGCCATATCTGGTCTATTTGCGACATCCCACCACGGGTGGCGTATTTGCTTCGTGGGGCTCTCTCGGCCATGTCACCGTGGCGGAGCCGGCTGCTCTCATCGGTTTTCTTGGTCCACGCGTTTATGAAGCGCTGCATGATGAACCCTTCCCTGAAGGTGTTCAAACTTCCGAGAATCTCTTTGCTCATGGATTGATTGATGCCGTTCTTCCACCCGAAAAGCTGGCCGACATGGCTGCGCGGGCGCTGACAGTTCTCATGGCTCCTCGTCGAAATATTTTTTTGGTAGATGAGGTGCCTTTCGATTCGCTGCAAGATGAGAGTGCCTGGACTTCGATTCTGAGAACACGCAAGAGTGATCGTCCTGGCGTGCGTTCCCTTTTGCGCTATGGAGCTAACAATGTCGTTCCACTTCATGGTACGAGTGAAGGTGAGACCGATCCAGGGATGATGCTGGCACTCGCTAAATTTGGAAATGCACCGGCAGTAGTCCTTGCCCAAGATCGAGCACATCGCAACGTGGCGCTGGGTCCCGGTGCCTTGCGCGAGGCAAGACGTGGCATGCATCTTGCGAACGAACTTGGATTGCCACTAGTTACAGTTATTGACACTGGTGGTGCTGCGCTCTCGCGTGAATCTGAGGAGCGTGGACTTGCCGGAGAGATCGCACGTTCCCTGGCAGATCAGTTGGAATTGCGGGCTCCAGTAATTTGTCTTCTTCTGGGGCAAGGCAGTGGTGGCGGAGCGCTAGCAATTCTTCCCGCAGACCGGGTGTTGGCTGCTGAGAATGCTTGGCTCTCTCCGCTTCCTCCAGAGGGGGCATCGGTCATCGTTCATAGAACGAAGGATCGTGCGGGTGAAATGGCGGAGTCGCAAGGTGTGAAGGCTCGTGAATTATTGCGCAATGGCATTGTTGATCGGATCATTGCCGAGCGTCCTGACGCGGCTTTAGAGCCGGAAGAGTTCGCGTGTCGTGTTGCGCAAGTTCTTGAGCGAGAGATTGTCCTTCTCCTCAATATGGATCCAGTAAAACGCTTAAACCTGCGGCGTGAACGCTATCGACGACTTGGTCAGCGATGACTGTTACGCTCATCGACGTCGTCTACGCCTGCATATGTCAATCGAGTCTCATGCCAGGGAAGGTATAGACATGCGTATTTTGGTGGCACTTGGTGGCAACGCTATGACGTCGCCGGATGGCAGCGCGCGCCCTGAGGACCAGCGATTCGCGATTGCTACGGCGATGGAATCAATTGCGGACATGATCGGGGCGGGTCATCAAGTTATCCTCACTCACGGAAACGGCCCTCAAGTTGGAAACATCCTCGTCAAGAATGAGCTGGCCGCATCCGTAGTTCCGCCTGTTCCACTCGATTGGTGCGGAGCGCAAACGCAAGGAACCATTGGGTTCACTATTCTAAACGCACTCGATTCAGCTCTATTTGCACGAGGTATAGACCGTAAGTGCGCCGCACTTGTCACTCGCACGGAAGTCTCTGCACAAGATGAAGGCTTTGCGCATCCGACCAAACCTATCGGCAGATATCTTTCACGGGTCGAAGCGGAAGTACTTATTTCTCACGGGCAACAATGGGAAGATCGAGGTAGTAAGGGGTGGCGTCGTATTGTCGCTTCACCAGATCCCATTGCCGTCGTTGAATTCGCAAGTATCGAAGCACTGCTCGACGCCCATTTTATTGTTATTGCAAGTGGTGGTGGCGGAATTCCCGTAGTACGCGAGGGAAATAGTTATAGGGGAGTTGAAGCGGTGATCGATAAGGATCTTTCGGCCGCCGTGCTCGCGACTCAACTGAAATGTGACCTTTTGGTCATTGCCACTGATATTTCTCATGCGATGGTGGGGTGGGGGAGTGAGAACCAACGGCAGATTGGTGAGGCAACTCCCGAGGAAATGAGAGCCTTGATGAGTGAGTTCGCGGGCGGCAGTATGGGTCCCAAGGTTCTTGGTGCCTGCCGTTTTGCCGAAGAAGGCGGCTCGTCAATTATCACGTCGTTACAAAATATCGAACGTTGTGTTGAAGGAATAGATAGTGATGTAGCAAAATATGGCACAGTCGTCCGGAGGACGCCCAAGATGAAGGAGCAAGTATGAGTAAGCCACTTCCGATCGAAGTTCGTAAAGTACCCATCAAGAATGTGAGTGATGCGAGCGGGTTAGAGGAGCTCATCGATTCGGGCGTCATCGAAGCTGATCGAATCATTGCAATTATCGGTAAGACTGAAGGTAATGGTGGAGTAAACGACTACACCCGCATCATTGCCGATCGCGCTTTTCGCGAGGTTCTTATTAATAAGGGAACACGCAGTGCCGCCGATGCGATGCAGGTACCGATCGTGTGGTCTGGTGGCACAGATGGTGTGATCAGCCCTCATGCCACGATCTTCGCCACTATCGATCCGGCAAAGGCTGTTCAAACAGATGAGCCCCGCATCTCGGTGGGCTTTGCCATGAGCGAAGCGATTCTCCCTGAAGAGATTGGCTATATGGGCATGGTGAACAAGGTGGCCGCTGGAGTCAAGATTGCCATGGAACGTGCCGGGATTACCGATCCCAAGGATGTGCATTACGTGCAGACGAAGACTCCACTCCTGACGGTGCACACCATTCGCGATGCGCATGCGCGTGGGCGGGAAGTATGGACCGAGCACACTCACGAGTCGATGGATCTCTCAAATGGCACTACTGGTTTAGGAATCGCCCTCGCACTCGGCGAGATTAAATCCGTCACTGATCCTGAGATTATGAAGAACTTAGAGTTGTTCTCAAAGGTTGCCTCCTGTTCATCTGGCGTGGAATTGGATCAAGCGCAAATCGTGGTTGTAGGAAACGTGCGTGGAATTGGTGGTCGCTACCGCATTGGTCACTCTGTAATGGAGGATGCGCTAGACGCGGATGGTATTTGGTCTGCTATTCGCGATGCTGGGATGGATCTTCCGCAGCGCCCGCACTTCAGCGACCTCAAAGGACGCCTTGTGAACGTCTTCCTCAAGTGCGAAGTTTCCCCGGGTGGCGTGGTCCGCGGGCGTCGCAACGCCATGCTCGATGATTCCGATGTGCATTGGCATCGTCAGATCAAGGCGACCGTGGGTGGAGTCGCGGCGGCGGTTACTGGAGATCCTGCAGTCTTCGTTTCAGTCTCAGCTGCTCACCAGGGCCCACCAGGTGGTGGTCCAGTCGCCGCCATCGTTGACATGGGCACCAACTGAGGATCCCAGATCTTTCTCCCGAAGCCGCGAGTGATGATGGCATCACTCGTGGCTTCGTGAATGATGCACTTAACTCTCGGGATATCTATGCGATCACGGATGCGCTTGCTCGTTCTCGACTATTTGTAGCTCTGATAGCAACGCTCGTCTCGAGCAGCACTGAAGGTCATGAGCAAGAGAGTGAAATGTCGCTTGCTTGGATTGAAAATCAAGGAGAGCGAATATTGCCGGTCTTTACCGGTGTTGCCGAATTGATGGCGTGGAATCCGCAAGCAAGACCGCTCAGAGGGGAGAGCGCAGAAACGGTTGCCGCCGCTTTATCCGAAGGGGCCGCGGGGATTTTGGTGAATCCCCAAACGCAGGCATTTTCGATTACGGGTGCGGCTGCTCGTTCACTGGCATTGGGCTATCGCCTCTATCCGCAATGGCAAGACCCGATAATCGAAGCTGCCCTCGAACGCGCGTTAGTGGGCGAGCCAGTAGCCACCGCCTTTCTCCAGGCGCCTCCTCCGGAAGACCTCGTTGACCTCGTGGTGGTTTTAGTGATGATCCCCGATACTGGAGTCGCCGTGCGTGTGATGGAGAAATTGAGCGCGGATCCGGAAGTAACCGTCCGCCTTGAGCGTGGGATCGATCTGGCCGTGCTGCCCGTTTTGGAGGGCTGAGCAACCTCTAGTACCCTGAGGCCAGATCGATCGAACTCTGGTTGATTAAGACGCAAGTGGAGACTCCTCCCACCTCGTCCGCCCAGGCGGATCTGGTAGTCGCAGCGAAAGCTGCTTCATGGGCTCTTTGCGTGCGTCGCCAAGGGCCTTTTCTTATTGCCTCAACTCTGAAGCAGCGAAATGGCCGACCATCTCACGAAGGAGCAAATATCAGCACTGAACCAAGAATTAATGATCGGATCCGCGTCCCACAGGTACGCCTCGTGGGGGTGGAAGGAGAGCAAATAGGTGTCGTAGACATCGATGAAGCGCTTCGGCTGGCAATAGAAGCAGATCTCGACTTAGTTGAGGTAGCTCCTGACGCACAGCCACCTGTCTGCAAAATTATGGACTTTGGAAAGTACAAGTACGAAGCCGCTCAAAAGGCGCGTGAGGCTCGTAAGAACCAAACCCATATTGTGGTGAAGGAAATGAAGCTCCGTCCGAAAATTGATTCTCATGATTACGAGACCAAAAAAGGTCACGTAATTCGGTTCCTTAAGTCTGGCGACAAAGTCAAGATCACGATCATGTTCCGCGGACGTGAGCAATCAAGGCCCGAGCTGGGCTATAAGTTGCTACAACGTCTGGCTGAAGATGTGGCGGATATCGCTTTTATCGAATTTGCTCCCAAGCAAGATGGCCGCAATATGGTGATGGTCCTTGGTCCTTCTCGCGGAGGAAAGCCTGCGAGTTTGCCCAAGTTGGTCACCACTCCTGTACCGGTCGTAGTTGAAGACGTAGTTGAAAACAGTTCTGAAGAGGTCAGTTAGCTCAAGCCCGGCGTAAGCCACAGAGACGAAGAGGAGTCAACGATGCCAAAGATGAAGACGCACAGCGGAGCGAAGAAGCGTTTCCGCGTCACCGGCAGCGGCAAGATCATGCGTGAAAAGGCGAACAAGCGTCACCTTCTGGAAGGCAAGTCATCACGACGTACGCGTCGCCTCTCCCTCGATACTGAGGCAGCTGCCCCTAACTCTTACACCGCCAAGCGCATGCTTGGCCTTAAGTAATAACGCCCGCACACACAAAGGAGTGAATTAGATGACACGTGTAAAACGGGCGGTTAATGCCCACAAAAAGCGTCGCACAACCCTTGAGCGCGCAAGTGGATACCGCGGACAACGTTCGCGCCTCTACCGTAAGGCCAAGGAGCAGGTAACCCACTCACTCGTCTATGCGTTCAACGACCGCAAAGACAAGAAGGGTGATTTTCGTTCCCTCTGGATCCAAAGGATTAATGCTGCAGCTCGTGTGAACAACATGACCTACAGCCGTTTCATCCAAGGTCTAAAGAATGCCGGTGTCGAAGTTGATCGCCGCGTCCTTGCTGACATGGCCGTAAACGATCCTGCCGCGTTCACCGTTCTCGTCGAGGTGTCTCGCAAGGCAGTAGTTCTCTCCTAGTCACACGTTTACGCGTCGATAAATGTCACGAAACGTTGAACCGCCGACAAGTGTGCGATCTGCACGCGTGTCGGCGGTTCGTGCTTTATCTAAGAAGAGTGAGAGGATAACGAGGAGTCAGTTCATCGCTGAAGGAATTCAATCGGTGCGAGAAGCGCTCACTTTCGATTCAGATTCTATCGTTGAGCTATACGCCACCCACTCAATGATTGCCCAGCACCCAATACTCTCAGAAGCGGTGGAGATTGCCGATGATGTTCTCGCGGCCATGTGTGATACGAAATCTCCACAAGGTGTCATTGCGGTGTGCCACCTCCCCAAAATCAATATTGCGTCGCTTGAGGCGACACGGGGCCGCGTTGCGATTCTGAGTAACGTGCGCGATCCAGGAAACGCGGGAACAATTATTAGGAGCGCAGACGCTTTCGATTTCGATGTGGTGATCTTTGTCGAAGATTCAGTTGACCCATGGTCGCCGAAAGTTGTTCGATCAGCTGCCGGATCGCATTGGCATCTTCCCGTTCTTGACGGAGTGAGTCTCTCCGACGCAATCTCATGGGCACACTCCCAAAAGTGCGAGGTAATCGCCGCTGACCTCTCCGGGGAGGCCCTGCGCTCGACCCCCTCGCGCGCGGCTTGGCTCTTTGGTAATGAGGCCTGGGGGTTATCTCCCGAGGCACTTTCGCAGGCTGATCGAACCTTCCGAATACCCATGAACGGCCGAGCCGAGAGCCTCAACCTTGCTACCGCGGCAGGCATCGTATTCTTCCTCGCCAGCCAGGCTCGTTGACTAGACTCCATTAAGAATTTCGAACGGAGGTGAATCATGTCTGCGCCCAATAAGAGTTATGACCCAGTAGAGGTAGCGACTCTCAAAGTGGAGTACCTCCAAGGCGTCGTCGCGGATGCCATCTCTGCCTTTGTCGCAGCGCGCACCGGGGAAGAACTTAAAGATGCCCGGATCGCCCACGCTGGGGATCGCTCACCTCTCTCACTGGCTAATCGTGAAATTGGGGCGCTTCCACCCGCAGCTAAGGCCGAAGCGGGTAAGCGAGTTGCCGCCGCCCGCCAGGAGATCAACCAAGCGTTGGCGGATGCGCAGGAGCGTGTTGATGTTGCCGATGAGACGCGGGTGGTTCAAGAGGAACGTGTCGACGTCACTCTTCCTGTGAGGCGACGCCCCGTGGGCGCCAGACATCCGCTTACCACTTTGCGCGAGCGCATCGCAGACCTCTTTATCGGTATGGGATACGAGGTCGCTGAAGGCCCAGAGTTAGAGAATGAATGGTTTAACTTTGACGCTCTCAATATTGGCGTCGATCATCCGGCTCGATCCACGGCAGATACTTTTTACGTAGCGCCAGAAGGTTCAGGCTTAGTGATGCGCACCCATACTTCGCCAGTACAGGCGCGCACCATGTTGACGCAGCAACCTCCGATTTACGTCATCTGTCCCGGTCGCACTTATCGCACTGATGAACTCGACGCTACTCATACCCCTGTCTTCGGACAGGTAGAGGGACTAGTGATAGATCGTGGTGTGACGATGGCCCATCTCAAAGGAACGCTCGATCATTTCGCGACGTCAATGTTTGGTGAAGGAATCGTCACCAGATTGCGTCCATCATTTTTTCCTTTCACAGAACCGAGTGCCGAAGTCGATTTGAAATGTTTTCGATGCAAGGGTGCGGACTCCACATGTCGCACTTGCGGGGGACAAGGCTGGATTGAGTGGGGTGGGTGTGGAATGGTCAACCCCAAAGTATTAGTTGCTTGTGGAATTGATACAAATGAATTCTCTGGATTCGCATTCGGTATGGGTCTTGAGCGCACGCTGATGTTCCGGCACGGAGTGACCGACATGCGCGATATTGTCGAAGGCGATGTGCGATTTACATCGGCCTTTGGGATGGAAGTCTGATGAAGTTTCCCTTGTCATGGTTGCGCGAATTTGTAGCGCTGCCATCTCATATCACCGCAACGGAAGTTGCAGACGCATTGCTTCGTCAGGGGCTCGAAGTGGATTCCGTTTCACACCTAGGTGACGATCTCGTCGGTCCTGTGGTGGTTGCTCGCGTGCTTACTGTCGAAGTGCTCACAGAATTTAAGAAACCCATCCGTTGGGTCAGTGTCGATGCTGGCGAAGGCGAACCTCGGTGGATGATTTGCGGAGCCGAGAATTTCGCTCCGGGAGATCTAGTGGTTGTGGTAAAGCCGGGCGCAACATTGCCAGGAGGTTTTGCTATTACGGCTCGTGAAACATACGGGCATACAAGCAACGGAATGATCTGTTCTTCCAAGGAACTAGGACTTGGTGAGGATCATTCAGGAATCGTCGTACTTCCTGAGGGGTCAGCCAATCTCGGAGATGATGCGATTACACTTCTCGGCCTGCAGGATTCAGTAGTCGATCTCGCGGTCACCCCGGATCGAGGATATGCGCTCTCGATGCGTGGCATTGCACGCGAAGTAGCCACCGCTTTCTCTCTTGAATTCAAGGACCCCGTCTCAAAGTATTCGCTCTCCAAAATTGGCACCTCGATCAAGGCAGATATCGAAGACACCACTGGAGCTGACAGGTTGGTGCTTAGCTCAGTAAGCGGTTGGAATCCAACTGCGTATTCGCCGCTCTGGATGCAGACACGTCTCACGCTCTGCGGAATGCGCCCCATCTCATTAGCAGTAGATGTCACTAACTACGTGATGCTCGAACTGGGTCAACCCCTTCATGCTTTTGATGCGCAGAAGGTTCACGGCACTTTGCGCGTCAGGCGCGCAGCGTCCGGAGAGAAACTTGAAACGCTAGACCATGTAAAGCGACCGTTGATTTCCGATGATCTCGTGATAGCAGACGACCAGGGTCCATTGGCACTCGCAGGAACGATGGGTGGCTTGGAGAGCGAAATATCAGATTCCACAAGCTCCATACTCCTCGAAGCAGCACATTTTATTCCTGCAACAGTGGGGCGAATGTCCCGTAGGCATAAACTTTCCAGTGAAGCATCGCGCCGCCTTGAACGCGGAGTGGATCACGATCTGCCACCTGCGGCGTCGGCAAGAGCGATAGCTCTGCTCTGCGAATTTGGTGGGGGAGTCCATGACACTTCGATAGATGTAGATAATCGCGCATTGCAAAGCCCCATTATCTTTGACCCTCACTACGCATCACGATTAGTGGGCTACTCATACTCAGTTGAATCCGTTGAGTCGCACCTTCGCTCTGTGGGTTGTGAGATATCCAAGAGTGAGAAATGGGAAATCACTCCGCCTAGTTGGCGCCCAGACCTCACTATTGCAGAGGACCTTGTTGAGGAAGTAGCTCGGCTTGAAGGATACGAAAAAATTCCATCCGTGATGTTGACTCAGTCCTCAAGTCGCGGACTGACTGCTGTGCAACGTGCTCGACGCAATATTGGTCGCACATTAGCGAGTCATGATTTTGTTGAAGTGTTGAACTACCCATTCCATGGCAGTGAAGTATTGGATTCATTCGGAGTGGTGAAACAGGATTCTCGTCGAAACCTTATTGCTCTTATCAATCCGATCAGCGAGGAGGAGTCATTTTTGCGCAGTACTTTGCTGCCCGGCCTTTTCGCAACTCTCAAGCGCAACCTTGGTCGCGGGGCCAAGCAAGTAGCACTCTTTGAAATGGGTTCGCTCTTCTTCGCTGAAGGTTTTACGCCAGCGCCAACGATCGGCGTAGACAAGGCACCTACCTCTGAAGAATTGACGGCGCTGATGGGATCAATTCCACGGCAACCACAGAGTGTGGCTGGTGTACTTGCTGGTGCCCGCGAGAGTGAAGGATGGCAAGGCAAGTCGACACCTTCGTCCTGGAGTGATGCAGTGGCTGCTGCGCGTGCCGTTGTTGAGTCACTCGGCGCCAGCGTCGAAGTTCGCAGCGCGGAGATGGCGCCATGGCACCCTGGCCGAGGCGCTGCCATTTATGCGGATGGTGATTTAGTAGGTTACGCCGGAGAGATTCATCCTCGAGTGCTTAAGAATGTGGAATTGCCGGCGCGTACATCTGCCTTCGAAATCGATCTCGACCGTCTCGGGGTAGCCCGGCCGGTACATGCGCCGATTTTCTCGATTCAGCCGCCCGCAATTCAAGATATTGCGCTGATCGTTGCCGAGACGGTGACCACTGGCGAGGTGGTCCAAGCTCTCATCGAGGGAGGCGGGCCTGAGCTAGAACGGGTGGATCTCTTCGATCGCTACGTAGGGGAGCCCATTCCTGATGGCTCGGTATCGCTGGCATTTACGCTCACTTTTAGGGCCCATGACCGTACTTTGACCGGTGACGAGGTTGCCATGATGCGCTCCGCAGCGGTCGCAGAGGCGATAAGCCGGTGCGGGGCGACCCTCCGCGGTTAATTATTATTATGCATAAGACTGCATAATAATGTAGACTCCGCCTATGAAATTACGGGCAAATATTGCAGGGGCGAGTGGGTATGCCGGTGGCGAGCTTCTTCGCCTGCTCGCAGACCATCCGCACTTCACTGTGGGGGTCGCCGCTGCTTCCAGTAATGCGGGTGAGCTCATCACGGCGCTGCATCCCGCTCTTCAAAGTTACGCGGGCCAACGCTTTGTCTCGGCCGAGGACTCGTCGTTAGGGGAGTGCGATGTACTTTTTACAGCGCTGCAG
>Ga0194051_1000518_pt1 | contig 21863 bp, 15 predicted proteins | sample SepL2320m_MetaG_FD_161275 | JGI IMG/M metagenome (GOLD analysis project Ga0194051, IMG submission 161275) | Anoxic zone freshwater microbial communities from boreal shield lake in IISD Experimental Lakes Area, Ontario, Canada - Sep2016-L239-20m | ecosystem: Environmental > Aquatic > Freshwater >... | reverse complement strand
ACCACCCTCGCCGGCCGCCAGAGCCCGGATACCGGCATCGTCATCCGGCTCTGAGCGCAGGCTGGACGCACGCGAACGGTCAGGGAAACCGGCATTCAGCCGCCACAAAAAAGTCGCTTCGCCTGGTGGAGCTAAGGGGATTCAGACCCCTGACCCCCACACTGCCAGGATCAGGCACAACCCCTGAACAGGCAAGATTCGGCCAATTTCATCGTGTAGTTGGTGCCGCGGAAGAAGCAACTGTCGTCACGGTTGTCGTGAAGACTGTCGTCAGATCGTCAGGCTGCGGGAGGATCGCCGCGGTCGAGCTTTTCGGCGATCCAGACCTTGATCAGTGACTGGCGGGTGACTCCGAGTCGAGTGGCTTCACGGTCGAGGTGAGCGATCATCCATGCCGGGAAGTCGACGTTCACGCGCCGGTGCTCCTCGCCGGGCCGCCGCGCCCGAGCCGTATCCAGAGCGCCTGCCATGTCCTCGCCGGCATCGAACCGATCGTCGAATTCCTTAGCCTTCATAAAGTGCCACCTCGCTCTCTCGTGACGGGCGTACCGAGATGATCCGAACGCCTTTGTCGCGGTAGGTTACGACTGCCGACCAGCAACGAATGCCGATCTGACCGATCACCATCCACCTCGGCTCATCCGTTGTCCGTGCCGGAACTTCAATGCGGTGCGCGTCCCGCCAAATGGACTGGGCCACAGTGAAGTCGATGCCGTGCTTGGCCAGGTTTGCCGCACTTTTGGCGGGATCAAACTCGAAGTCAAGCATGTATAGAAATCATACCTTAATTACTCAGACTCGACGCAGGTATCTCCACATGAGGAATGTGGGGTCATCCTGATGACTTAGGGCCGCGCCAAAGGCATAAGACTGTCGTCAAACAGCCCCAATACTGACCCCGCCCAGCAAAAAACCCGAGGCCATGTGGCCTCGGGTTTTGCCTGTGGAGCTAAGGGGATTCGAACCCCTGACCCCCACACTGCCAGTGTGGTGCGCTACCAACTGCGCCATAGCCCCAGGTGTGTCGAAACTACACCACCGCCGCAGTGGCCTCAAAAGCCGATCAGGGCAGCTCCCCCGCCGCCTCGGGACCCAGAGCCCGTACCGGCGTGTGTTCCAACGGCGATTGATCACGGGTTTCCGGGGCAAACATCCAGCCCGCCGCAGCAATCAGCAGCACAAGCCCGCTGATACCGAACGCCCACCCGAAGGACAATTGCTGCGCGATCAACCCCACCCCGAACGAGCCAACAATCGATCCGAAGTCCGACATCATCTGAAACGTCGCGACCGCCGTCCCGCCGCGGGCCGACCCGATGATGTCAGCGACCGCGGCCTGTTGAGGTGAGTTATAGGTGCCTGAGGCCGCCCCGACGATCACCGCCCCGGCGAGAAACATCGGCAGCGAGGGGGCCAGACCGAGGATGGCCGTGGAGGCGCCGGAAATCGCCAGTCCGGTGATGAGTAGCGGCTTGCGCCCGATCCGATCGGAGAGCCGGCCGCTGGGGATCACCGCCGCGACATTGCCCACGGCGAACGCGGCCAATGCCAACCCCGCCACACCTGGGCTGTGGTCGAGGACCTCGGCGACGAACAACGGCACCAGGGCGAAACGCAGACCGAAAAACGACCACCCGGTGGCGAAGTTCGACAGCAGCGCCGCACGGTAGGCCCGGTGCCGCAGGGCAACCCCCACGGTGACCGCCAACTCGTCCTTACCGGCCGGCGCGGCCAGAGCCGAGTGGCGCAGGCTGAACAGGACGATGACAGCCGCCACTAGCAGCAGCGCACCGTAAATGAGGAACGGGGCACTCAGACCCAGCCCGGCGGTCGCGCTACCCAGCACCGGGCCGACGACCGAACCCACCAGGAATCCGGTGGAGAACATGCCCGCGACCTTGCCCCGGGCGTCGGGCGGACTGATCCGGATCATCAGTGCCAGCGCGGAGACGAAGAACATGGTCGAGCCGATCCCGCCGATCGCCCGGAAGACCAACAGCTGCCAGTAGGTGTGGGCGAATGCGCACGCCCCGGTGGACAGCGCGACGATGACCACGCCGCTGACGTAGATCCACCGCTCCCCCAGCCGTTGCACCAGCAGGCCGGTGGGTGGTGCCGCGCACAACCGCATCACGGCGAAGGCGGTGATGAGGAATGTCGCGGCGCTGATGCTCACGCCGAAATGGCGAGCAAGCTGCGGCAGCACCGGTGCCACCACGCCGTAGCCCAGCGCGATGATGGCGTTGGCCCCGATCAGCGGCCACACTTCGCGGGGCAGTTTCGCGTCGTCCTTCAACACATTGGTGCCCTGCGCGACGGAACTCACGAGATGACTGTATTCACCAGCTCCCGGGCGGCCTGCTGGACCTCGGCCAGATGCTCAGGACCCAGAAAAGATTCCGCGTAGATCTTGTAAACATCCTCGGTCCCGGACGGGCGGGCGGCGAACCAGCCATTGGCGGTGGTGACCTTCAACCCACCCAGTGCGGCACCATTACCGGGTGCGGCGGTGAGCTTGGCGGTGATCGGCTCACCGGCCAGTTCGGTGGCCGTCACCTGCTCGGCCGATAGCTTGGACAGCCGCGCCTTCTGATCGCGGTCCGCGGGCGCGTCGACACGGGCATAGACCGGGGCGCCGTACTTGCCAGCGAGTTCGGCGTAGCGCTGCGAGGGCGTCTGTCCGGTGACGGCCAGGATCTCCGAGGCCAGCAGCGCCATGATGATGCCATCCTTATCGGTGGTCCACACCGAGCCGTCCTTGCGCAGGAACGAGGCCCCGGCTGATTCCTCACCTCCGAAACCGATTGTGCCGCTGATTAATCCGTCGACAAACCACTTGAAGCCGACGGGCACCTCGATTAGCGTGCGGCCGAGCCCGGCGACTACCCGGTCGATGATCGAGGAGCTCACCGCGGTCTTGCCCACCGCGACACCGGCAGGCCAGTCCGGGCGGTGGGTACAGAGATAGTCGATCGCGACAGCCAGGAAGTGGTTGGGGTTCAGCAGCCCGCCGTCGGGGGTGACGATGCCGTGGCGGTCGGCGTCGGCGTCATTGCCGGTGGCGATCTGATAGGACTCCCGGTTGGCGATCAGTGACGCCATCGCGTTGGGCGAACTGCAGTCCATCCGGATCTTGCCGTCGGTGTCCAGCGTCATGAATCGCCAGGTGGCGTCCACCAGGGGGTTGACCACCGTGAGGTCGAGGTTGTGCCGTTCGGCGATCGCACCCCAGTAGTCGACGGCGGCCCCACCGAGGGGATCGGCTCCGATCCGGATGCCTTCGGCCCGGATGGCGTGGAGGTCGACGACGTTGGGCAGATCATCGATGTAGGCGTTCATATAGTCGTGGCGTTGGGCGGCGGCCAGGGCGCGGGCCAGCGGAACCCGTCTGACCTCTGTGCAGCCGCCCCGCAGGATCTCGTTGGCCCGCTTGGCGATTACCCCGGTGGCGTCGGTGTCGGCCGGGCCGCCGTTGGGCGGGTTGTATTTGAACCCACCGTCGCGGGGCGGGTTGTGCGAGGGCGTGACGACGATTCCATCGGCCAAATTCGCGCCGTGACCCCGGTTGTAGGCCAGGATGGCGTGGGAGACCGCCGGTGTCGGGGTGTAGCGGTCAGCCGAATCAATCAGCACCACAACGTCATTGGCGGCGAGCACTTCCAGAGCTGAAACCCAGGCCGGCTCGGATAGACCGTGGGTGTCACGGCCGATGAACAGCGGCCCGGTGGTGCCCTGTGCGGCGCGGTACTCGGCGATGGCCTGCGTGGTGGCCAGAATGTGCGCTTCGTTGAACGCACCGTCAAGGCTGGACCCGCGGTGCCCGGAGGTGCCGAACGCGACCTGCTGGGCAACATCGTCGGGATCGGGGTCCACCGTGTAGTAGGCAGTCACCAGGTGGGGCAGGTCGATCAGATCTTCGGGTTGTGCCGGCGTTCCGGCACGGGGATTAGCCGCCATGATGCTGATTGTGCCCCGCCGGGGCGATACTTTCTCCGGTTGTCACTGACCGTTAAGGAGGTAGTCAATGTTCGGCCACGACAACCGCGAACTGGCGGCAGTGTTCGTCGGCGGCGCGGTCGGCACGGTTGCCCGCGCGTCGCTGGGCACGCTGGGAGTAGCCGATCCGGGTCGCTGGCCATGGCCGACGTTCACGGTCAACATCGTCGGCACCTTCCTGCTGGGCTACTTGGTGACGCGCCTGCTGGAGCGGCTGCCGCTGTCGCGGTACCGCCGCCCAATCCTGGGCACCGGGTTATGCGGCGGCCTCACCACCTTCTCCACCATGCAGGTCGAGACCATCACGATGATTCAGCACCACCACTACGGTCTGGCTGCCGGCTACACCGCCGCCAGTATCGTCGCGGGCTTGCTCGCGGTCTATGCGGCGACCGTGCTGGTGCGCCGGGTGAGGATCAGACGGTGAACGTCGCACTGTGGGCCGGCATGCTGGCGGTCGGCGGACTGGGAGCGGTGAGCCGATTCATGGTGGACCGTGCGGTGTCCCGTCGGACGAAGGTCATATTTCCGTTCGGCACCCTGGTGGTCAATATCAGTGGCGCGGTGCTGTTGGGTTTCCTCGCCGGTCTGGTGCTTCGCCACGAGGTCGCAATGCTGGCCGGCACCGCATTTTTGGGCGCCTACACGACATTCTCGACGTGGATGCTGGAGACCCAGCGGCTCACCGAGGAGCGCCGAATCTGGACTGCTGCAGCCAATATCGTCGTCAGCGTCATTCTCGGACTCGCGGCGGCGGCGGCCGGCCAGTGGGTGGCGAGCCTGCTATGAGCGGCGGCTATCTGAAGCTGACGTCGTATTTCGCGGAGCGCGAGCGAGTGGGCTCGGGGTTCCTGGCCGACTCGATGCTCGATCTGTTCGCGGAACGCAATGTCGCCGGCAGCGTGATGCTGCGCGGTATCGCGGGATTTGGTCACCGTGGGTTCATCCGCACCGACGAGAAGCTGACGCTGTCCGAGGATCCATCGGTGATGATCGAGGCGATCGACACCGCAGAGACGATCAGCGCCCTGGTCGGTGACGTGACCGCAATGACGAGCAGCGGACTGATCACCCTGGAGCGGGCCACCGTGCTCGGAGACGATCCGGCGACGGTGTCGCTGCCCGACGGTGACGACCAGATCAAGCTGACCATGTATGTGGGCCGCGGCCGTCGCATCGACGGCAACCCCGCATTCTATGCGATCTGCGAGCTGCTGCATCGACACCACTTCGCCGGTGCCACAGTCCTTCTCGGAGTCGACGGCACCTCCCACGGGATGCGTCGCCGCGCCCACTTCTTCGGCTGCAATCTCGATGTGCCACTGGCGATTATCGCCGTCGGCAGCGTCGCCAACATCCGGCAGGTGATACCGGCGCTGGCTGCCATGCCGCACCGGCCGCTGATCACCATGGAGCGTTTACGGGTCTGCAAACGCGACGGACGGCTGCTGGCACGCCCACGCGCACTAGCCGAGAGCGACGACCAGGGCCGCCCACTGTGGCAGAAGCTGACGATCCACACCTCCGAGTCCACCCGGCATGACGGGCTGCCGATTCACCGCGCCCTGGTGCGAGGGCTGTCGGAATCCGGCGCCACCAGCGGCGCCACGGTATTGCGCGGAGTGTGGGGATTCCACGGCGACCATGAACCTCACGGCGACAAGCTGATTCAGTTCGGGCGAGGAGTTCCGGTGATGACGATCCTCGTCGACACTCCGGAAGGGATCGCCCGCAGCTTCGAGATCGTCGATGAGATCACCGGGACCCACGGGCTGGTCACCTGCGAGACGGTGCCCGCGGTGTTGGCACTCGACGGCGGCGAGCGCCGCGGCCACATCGACCTTGCCGAATATCGCGACTGAGATACCCCACCGCGAGGCGGGGAATAAAGTTACCCGGCACCTACCCCGGAACGAGGAGATTGCTATGGGAGTCCAGCGGGCCCGGTCGCTGGCCGGAGTCGCCTTCGTACTGAGTGCGACAGCGTGTCTGGCCGGGTGCACGGGGAAGCAGACTCAGACGGTGGCCACGTCGGCAACACCGCCGGGGACCACCCTGGCGACCGCTCCCGTCGCGCCGACCATACCGGCGCGCATCGAGAAGTGGATTGACCTCAAGGCCGGTGACTGCCTGGCCGGGCTACCGTCCGCCGATCCCGCGGTGCTCACCGTGACCGTCGTCGACTGTGCGACACCGCACCTGGCCGAGGTCTACCTGCGGGCCGCCATTCCAGTCGAGGCGGCAGTCACCGGAACGACTGATCAGCAGTGCCAAGCCGGCGTGACGCAGTACACCGGGGCACCCCTGACCGACAGCCCGTACACGATCTTCTATCTCATCGATTCCGAACAGGACCGCACGTCCAACAACCCGCTTCCCAGCACCGTCATCTGCCTGTTGCAAGGCGCACAGGGACAGTCATTCAGCACATCGGCGCACCGCTGAGGCTGACGCCACCCGCGGAACTAGTGCGCGGCGAAGAACTGCGCGCTGGCATGCGAGGCGTTGATGGCCTGATCGACGGGCCAGATGTGCCCTCCGCCGTTAACAGTGACAAGCACAACCTCCGCGCCACCGACACATCCCGCCGCGACTAAGCGCGGCACCTCCGCCGGTGCGGGTGCATCGGGGATCGGTGGACTCGCGCACCGATCCAGGGCGCTCCAGAGTCCGGCCAGCGCGGGCGCCGACATGATCTCGCTGGCACCACCGCGTCCGATCATCCCGCCACCGTTGTACGGGACGACCGGATCGGCGGTTCCGTGGATCTGCAATACCGAGACCGCCCGCGACGGGGCGCACGGCACGCCTGTGCCCAGGGTTCCGGCGACGGGGGCGATCGCGGCGACGAGATCGGCACGGTCACACGCCAACCGGTTTGCCATGAACGCACCGGCGGACATCCCGGTGACGAAGACCCGCCCGGCAGGGATGCCGTACTCAACTGAGAGCCGGTCGATGAGCGCGGCCAGGAAGCCGACATCGTCGACGCCCTGCCGGTCGGGCACCGACGCGCCGCGCCCGTCGGCCCAACTGAGGTCGATGCCGTCGGGATAGGCGACGACGAAGCCGTACTGGTCGGCCACGGCGTTGTAGTCGGTCAACGCGGCCTGCTCGCCTCCGGTCATGCCGGCCCCGTGCAGATTGAGCACCAGACCCACCGGGGCGCCTCCCGCCGGTGCGTGCACCAGATAGGTGCGCTGCAATCCCCCGATCGTCAGCGCACCCGGCGGATCACCGAGGTTGGCCGATACGGGCGCGACGGTGGCGGAGCCGAGGAACGAGAGAGCCGCGACAAACGCCGTCAATCGCGCGATCACGGCCATAGTCTGCACCAGCGGATCAGATTTCCAGAATCGCCTACAGCGTGCGGCGGCGCAGGAACGCAAAGCCGATGAACAGCAGGGCACTGGCGGTTGCCGGAACGGGAACCACGGTGTACCCCAGGTCCTTGAGGATGCCGAGTTCGATCGCGCTGACAACCCGGACCGCCAGGCCCACATCCGCATAGGCATTCATCAGTTGGGCATTCGCACCGGTGAAGGTCGAATCATCCAGATGCGAACCCGAACTGCCCGGCTCCCAGGGACTGGGCGTGAAGATCGGTACCGGGCCGCCGTATGCGGCGATCGCATTAGATCCGCCGAAATACAGGCCACCGTTGCCACCGGTCAGATTCGCGTTGTAGGCGGTGTTCAACATGTTCCTGTTGCTCGCGGTTCCAATCACCGGAGTCTTGTTGCTGGTGCCGAGGAAGCTGTCGAACGTCGTCCAGTTCGTGCCACGGCGATTCCAACTACTACCCGGAGCATCGATATAAGACAGGAATCCGAAGGCATGCAGCAACTCGTGCATCATGGTCGAGGTGAAGTCGTACTGGCTGCTGTCGACGGAATCGCCGTAGGCCCAGGGTATTCCGAGATTCACGTCGACATAACCGTCGGCTACCGCGCCATTGGCATCCACACCGGTCTGCACCTTCTGCTGCACCACCGTGGGGAAGAAACCCGAACCGGTGCTGGTGAGGTCGCTACCCGTGGAGGCCAGGGTGTCGGAGTTCGGCGAGTTGTCCGCGGTGACGTCGAAGACGAGAGTGACCGGGGCGCTGACCGCGAAGTAGCCGCCCAACTTAGTCGCGGCCGACTGCAGGGAGTTCTTCGCCTCGGGTGTCCAGTACTGCGACCCGGTGCCGTAATTGAAGACGAACGTCAGGTTATTCTGCTGGCTCTTCGCAGTGATGGGCACCGAGACCGCTACCGGCGTCGAACCGCCGTAACCATCGGTGACCGTCACCGTGAAGGAGTCGGTACCGGCGATACTGCGGGAACCGTCCGCCGGGGTGTAGGTGAAGGCCCCGGTGCTGGCATTAATTGTTACCGCGCCCTTGCTGGTGGTGGCTGGTGTGCTGTAGCTCAGACTGTCGCCGTCTGTGTCGGTGGCGGTGACGTTGCCGGTGACCACCCCGGTTGAAGCGTCGGGGTTGCCCAGAGTCGTGGTACCGGCGACGGGTGCGGTGTTGGCGGGGCTGACCGCGACGTTGACGACTGCGGTCGTGGTGCCGCCTCTTCCGTCGCTGATGGTGACGGTGAAGCTGTCGGTCGTCGCTGCGGTGGTGGCCCCGTCTCGCGCGGCGGCATGCCGTGCCGTCGCGGTCGGGGTGTAGGTGAAGGTGCCGTTGGCGGCCACCGAAACCGCACCCTTGGTGGTGGTGGTGGTCGAGCCGCTGTAGGTGAGGGGGTCACCGTCAGCATCGGTGGCAGTGACTGAACCGGTAACGACTCCGGTGGAAGCGTCCGGCGTGCCGACGGTGGGTGTGCCGGCGATGGGGGCGCGGTTGGCCTGCGACAGGGGGCTGACCACAACATTGACCGCTACAGCCACTGATCCGCCGTATCCGTCGGTGACAGTGACGGTGAAGGTGTCTGCTTTGTCCGCGGCGGGGGCCCCTTTCTTGGCGGCGTTGCTCCGGGCAGTTGCAGTTGGGGTGTAGGTGAACGACCCCGTGCTGGCGTTGATGCTCACTGAGCCTTTGGTGGTGCTAGCCGGTGCGCTGTAGGTCAGTGCATCGCCGTTCGCATCGGTGGCGGTCACGGTGCCGGTGACCACCCCCGTGCCGGCGTTGGGGGTGCCCACGGTTGAGGTTCCGGCGACCGGCGCGGCGTTGGACGGACTAACCGCGACGCTGACGGTGATGCGGCTGGCCGCCCCGTACTTGTCGGTGACCGTCACCGTGAAGCTGTCCGTCGTAGCCGCCGTGGTGGCCCCTGCCTTGGCCGCAGCATGGCGAGCGGTCGCGGTGGGCGTAAAGGTGTAGGCCCCGGTGGTGGTGACGCTCACGCTGCCCTTCGACGTGGTGGTCGTTGCGGCGGTGTAGGTGATCGTGTCTTTATCGGGGTCGGTGGCATTGACGTTGCCGGTCACCACCCCGGTCGTGGCGTTCGTGGTCACGGTCGCTGTTCCGGCCACCGGGGCCGAGTCGGACGGGGCGATCGTCGGAGTCACCGTCACCGTCGCCATACCACCGTGCGCATCAGAGATGGTGACGGTGAACGGATCAGTCTTCGCGGTGGCCGAGGAACGAGCCGAGGTGCGTGCTGCGGCGGTCGGTGTATAGGTGAAGCTGCCGTCAGCCTTGAGCACCACCGCACCGTTGGCGGGCTTGGACGCAGCGAAAGTCAGGGTGTCTTTCTCCGCGTCAATTGCCGTCACGGTTCCCGTCACCACCCCTGTCACCGCATTCGCAGTGCCGACCGCGGCCTTGGCACCCGTGGGGGCGGTGTTCTGAGGGCGGATGGTCACCGTGACCGGGACGGCCACCGACCCACCGAACCCGTCAGCGACAGTCACCGTGAAGGTGTCGGCCTTGTCCGCCGCCGTCGCAGTTGTAGCCGCAGCATTGTGCCGGCCGGTGGCCGTCGGGGTGTAGGTGAACCCACCAGTCACGGTCACCGCGACCGTGCCCCTGGCAGGGTTCGTGGTAACCGTGTAAATCAACGGATCGCTGTTGGCATCAGTCGCTGTCACCGACCCCGTCACCACTCCGGTCGTCGCATTCGGTGTACCCACCGTGGTCCTGGGCACCGGGACGGCGTTAACGGGGCTGATCGTCACCGTCACCGCCTGGGTGGTGGCCGCACCCTTGGCATCAGTGACCGTCACCGTCACCGTGTCCATCGTGACTGAGGTCGTCGCACCACTCTTGGCAGCGGCATGGCGGGCGGTCGCGGTCGGGGTGTAGGTGAACACCCCCGCCGTCGTGATCGCCACCGTCCCCTTTGCTGACGTCGTCGCCCGATAGGTCATCGCGTCGCCATTGGGATCAGTGGCCTTCACCGTTCCGGTGACCGCGCCGGTGCCGGCGTTCGGGGCACCCAGCGTCACACTGGCGATGACCGGCGAAGAGTTCGTGACGGCAGCCGGGGCGGCCGCGGCAGCGGCGGGGGCGGCCAGCTGGACGGCCGATACCGTAACCGATTGAGCCACAACGGTATTCGGCGCTTCCAGCTCGCGGCGCGCCGCCGCGAGAACCACCCACGACACCGGCGACTCCACCGGAACTCCGGTACCGGAGCCCAGCAACGGCGAGGGCACTGAGCCCACCGAGGCGGTAGCCGGGGCCGCAACCATGACGGGTGCGGCAGCGGCCGGTGCCACCGAAACCGGTGCAGTCATGACCTCCGTCGCGACCGGCGCACCCGTTACCGGTTCGACAGGAGTCGCAGCGGCGACCCTCGCGGGCAGATCGACCCGGGAGGATCGCTCCGGGGCGACTCTCCGCAATGCGGATTCCGATACAGCGACGGCGGGTGCGGAGTTCAGTCGAGGACTCGAGTTGGTCTGCTGCGCTCTTTGCTGCTCGCCACCACCGCGGCCCAACGGTGCTGCCGGGGTGCCGCGACCAGCCGGCCGACTCCCGCGATTCCTCGGCGCCGAAGCCGCCGCGTCCGATTCGGCGGCCGAATCAGCGCTTACCGGGGAGTCCGACGTGTCGGCCGGGGTGGCCCAGGCGAACCCCGCACCGCCTGTGACCACCGCCGCGCCGATACCGAGCGCGACAGCCAGACCACCTACCCGTCCGACGTGGGCCGACGCTCGCATCACGTTAATTCTCCCGACCGCTCTGCACGCACCTACCTGCAGAATCAAACTGGGAAGATAGTACCTGAGAAATTGCTGAGCGGCCAGTCTTCGGACCGGGCCGGTCACGCCGCAGCAGGCCCTCATCCAAGGGGCCGGTGCTCTCCTAGCGCGCGTCTGCGAGCCCATGCTCGCGCGGACCCGAAATATGCCGCCATCCACTTATCGCCCGAGGCGTCGCATCCCCTTCGGGGAACGGGACCGATCATGAATAGTAGTAAATTACCTACAAATTGATGATGGTGCGGTTCACTTCAGACTGACGACCCGACACAGCCGCATCCTCCCCTCTGTCATTTTTCGAGTTCATCAGACTGGAAGGAGTTCCGATGCTCTCAGCCGTGCCGGTGGGCGATGTGCCGGTGTGCGACGTCGACCTCTATGACGCCGCGATCAACGCGAACCCCTACGACGCCTACCGCGCGATCCGCGATGCCGGTCCGGTGGTGTGGTTGCCGGCGACCGGGGTCTGGGCGATGGGGCGCTACGCCGACGTGCGCGCCGCGCTGAGGGATCACGAACTGTTTTCCTCCGCCTCCGGACCTGCCGTTAACGAGACCGCCAACCAGGCTGCCGGGCTGTTGGCGAGCTGCCTGATCTCCGACCCGCCGGAGCACGAGACGTTCCGAAAAGTCATCGCCCCGCCGCTGCGACCCGGATCGATGCGGGCACTGGAGTCACTAATGACCGACAAGGCGATTGCTGTGGTCGAGGGCGTGCTGGGTCGCCGATCCTTCGACGGCGTCGCCGAATTCGCACAGGTTCTGCCGCTGACGGTGGTGCGGTCGTTGGTCGGTCTGCCTTCGGTCGGGCAGGAGAACATGCTCCGATGGGGCACGGCGTCCTTCGAATCGTTCGGCCCCGACAGCCCCCGCACCCGTGATGCTATCGACGATATGGGCCAGGCCCTGGCATTCGTGTTCGCCCCCGATCTTGCCGAACACTGCGACCCGCACGGTTGGGCCGCGGGAGTGTTCGACGCCGCTGCCCGTGGTGACATCACCGAGACGCAAGGCCCGAGTTTGCTTCTCGACTACATGAACCCGAGCTTGGACACCACCATCGGCGCGATCAGCCATCTGCTCCGTCTCCTAGCCGACAACCCCGACCAGTGGGACCTGCTCAGGGCCGACCCCACATTGATCCCGCACGCCATCAACGAAGCCCTGCGCATCGAATCACCCGTACGCGGCTTCAGTCGGGTCGTTACCGCGGACCATCGAATCGACGAGGTCACCCTGCCCCGGGGCGCCCGCGTGCTGATGTTGTTCGGGTCGGCAAACCGCGATGAGCGCAAATGGACCGACCCCGAACGATTCGACATCACCCGCAAACCCTCCGACCAACTCGGATTCGGCTTCGGAATTCACGCCTGCGTGGGGATGAACCTCGCCCGGCTGGAGATGCGCTGCCTACTCGAGGCCATGATTCCCCGGGTCGCCAGGATCGACGTCGACACGGTCACCATGAGCGGCAACCAGGTCCTGCACGTCATCGAATCAATGAACGCCACCTTCACGCCGGCGACCTGTAGCGTCGCGCCCTAGGGGCCACCCACCACTACCTCGGAGCCTTCATGGCGGATTCAGCACAGCATCGGGTTGTCTTGTGGGGCATCGGCGCCATCGGCACCGAAATGCTGACCGCGATCCTCGACCACCGCCGCGATCTGACGATCGCCGGCGCCCGGGTGTACTCACCGGAGAAGAACGGCGCCGACATCGCCACCTTCGTCGACCGCTCCCCCATCGGCGTCACCGCCACCACCAACGTCGACGAGATCCTCGCCCTCGATGCCGACTGTGTGCTTTACACCCCGCGCAACACCAGCATCGACGATGTCTGCGCCATCCTCGCCAGCGGCAAAAACGTTGTCACGACAGCGTTTCTGTTTCATCCGCGCCGCATCAATCCGGCCGACCGCGACAAGTTGTCCCAGGCGTGTCAGGCCGGGCGCAGCAGCGTGCATGGCAGCGGCCTCAACCCGGGCAACCTGTCCGGGGTGCTGCCGTTGGCCATGTCGGGGATGAGTCGGCGCATCGACCGGATCACCCTGCAGGAGCGCGCCGACTGGTCGTCCTACGACAGCACCGCCATCACCTTCGACAACATGGCCTTCGGCCAACCCGTCGACGACATCAACCCCACCGCCAACGAATTCCTGGCCTTCAACAGCGGCATCTTCTCTGACGAGGTGTGGCTGATGGCCGATGCGCTCAATGCCGGTATCGACGAGGTGACCGCGACGGTCGAGGCGGTCGCCGCCGCCGAGGACCATCAGATTTTCGACCACCTGCTGCGAGCCGGAACCACTGCCGGTCAGCGCTGGAGTTGGGCGGGCCGCCGCGGCGGGGAGACCCTCGTCGAGATCGAGGCGCTGTGGACCGTCGGCGGGGAGTACCCGTCGCACTGGCCCAAACCACAGCACGGCTGGACGCTGACCATCGACGGCGACCCGAAAATGCGCACCCATTTCCTGGTCATGGCCGGCTCCCCCAACGCGACCATGCTCGAGCACGTCCGCGCATCCAACGTCGCCACCGCCATGCAGATCCTCAACGCCGTGCCCGCGGTATGCACAGCGCCGCCGGGATTCGCGACCATGGCGGACCTACCGTTGATTCGCAGCGTCACCGGGTTCGGCAACAGCTAGCTGGTCAGGTCCCGCCGCCTCGTCATCGTGGAATCAGCCGACGCCTTCAAGCCGCTGCGCGAACAGTTCACCATCGATACTGCCCGGGACTCCGATCACGACCAATCGGGTGTCGGCGGGATCCTCAGCGCTGAGCGCGTTGAGCGGCAGTAGTGACGTCCGTCGGCCGACTCTCTGGAGCAGGTACTCATGTGTCATATCGTCGGACAGGCGCAGGATGCCTTTGGCCCGCACCACACCGGGCGGCAGCGCGGTCAGGAACGCATCGACATCGCTGCGCCGTAACGGTGCGTCAGTGTGGAAGCTCCACGAATCGAAGCTGTCGTGCGACCCGGCCGGGGCAGCGGAAACATCGGACGCGCGAAGCGAGGCCAGCAATAATGCGGAGTCGACCCGACCACCCTGGGTGGTCAGCCTGGGCGTATCCGGGGCAGTGTCGGCAAGCCACGCCTGAAGTGATTCCAACCCGCCGGGTGCGACCAGATCGCTCTTGTTGACGATCAACAGATCCGCACTTCCCAGTTGCCGCGTCACGGTATCGCCGACGTAGTTGTCCGTCGAGTGTGCGCGAATCATTTCGGCGTCGACGACAACGGCCACCCCGACCAAGGGAAAGCCGAAGGCCGCGCCGATCTGACCGATCTTGAGCGGATAGGCCACACCGCTCGACTCGATCACGATGTGGTCGAAGTCCTCAGTTCGTTCCCGCAGCCCGGCGATAACAGTCGTCAGCCCGTCGGCCAGCGTGCAACACGCACACCCGTTGGTCAGCGCGATGGTCTCACCATCGGTCGACTCGATGAGGTCGGCGTCGATGTTGATATCGCCGAAATCGTTGACCAGGGCAGCGATCCGCACGCCGTTGCTATTGGCAAGCAGATGGTTCAGCACGGTGGTCTTGCCGGCGCCCAGATAGCCTCCGATGACCGTCAGCGGCACGCTCACGCGGGTTCTTTCCGGTAGACCGTCTTGCCTTCTTTGAGTGTTTCCAGCACGGCGATGTCCAGTAACGCCTCCGGGGCGGCGGTGAGCGGATTGGCGTCCAGGATCACCATGTCGGCGAGCTTGCCGACTTCGAGGCTGCCCTTGGTCTTCTCTTCGAAGATCTGCCACGCCGCCTCGGTCGTCAAGGACTGCAACGCCTTCCAATTGTCGATCCGCTCATCAGCTCCCAGCACTACGCCCGTCTTGGAGGTGCGAACCATCGATGCCCACATGATCCGCATGGGCTCCATCGGGGTCACCGAGAAGTCGGTGTGGTTGGAGCAGCGCAGCCCCTTGGCGAAGGCCGACGCCATCGGGCTGATGAAGTCCGCTCGCTGCGGACCGAGGTTGGCCAGATGCTCGTCGCCCCAGTAGAACGTGTGTACGGCGAAGAAACTGGGTGAGAAACCCAACTCCACATAGGGATCGAGTTGGTCGGGACGCATGCACTGCGAGTGGACGATCACCGTGCGTCGATCGTCAGCCGCTTTCACCCCGGTTGCGCGCATACCGTCGATGGCCAGGTCGATGGCTGCGTCTCCATTGGCATGGCAGAACACCTGCAATCCCTTGGCGTGAACCGCTGCCATCGTCTTGAAGAGCGTCTCCGGCGGGAATACCGGCTGACCACGCCAGTCCTGCTGACCGTCCGGTCCCGGGGTCAGCAGCGGTTGGGTCCAGAACGCCGTTTTACCCTGCGGGGAACCGTCGATCAAGAACTTGATGCCCTGCAGTTTCAGACGATTCTGGTAGGTGCCGAATGCCTTGGCGACTTCGTCGGGGATGCCCGCCGGGCCACCGACGAAATCGGGTGCGTAGTCCTGGACCAACTCGGGGATTTCGAGGAACAGCGGCAGCGACACCACGTCGAGGTAGAGCAGGCCCGCGTCGGCACCCTTGCGCAGCACCCGCAGGTCTTTGGCAGCGGTGGCGCCCTCCTGAACCGTGGTCACACCCGCGCGCGTATAAATCTGCTGCGCTTCGTCGAGGGTGTCGAGCAACTCACGTTCGCTCGGCTTGGGAGCGTTGGTGAGGACCGGCAGGAACGCGGTCTCCATGATGAGCCCGTATGGGATGGCGGTTCCCGGCTTACGGACGATGATCCCGCCGGGGGGCGTCGGCGTGTTCTCGTTGTAGCCCACCACGTTGAAGGCCGCGGTGTTGAGCACCGCTCCGTGGTTGGAACTGTGGATCAGCATGATGGGGTTGTCGGGGAAGGCGGGGTCGAGGTCGTCGATGTTCAGTTCGCGGCCCTCAACGAGGTTCGAGCGGTCATAGCCGTACCCGATGATCCAGTCGCCGGGCTTGAGAGCGAATTTGCGTACATGCTCCTGCAGAACGGGGACGAAGTCCGCGATGCTGCTGATCGGCCCGGCCGGTACGCCCTGAACGTTGGCCCACTTGACCACTTGAAGGGCGTTCATGAAATGACCGTGGGCGTCGATGAACGAGGGCATCAGCGTGTGGCCGGCCAGATCGACGACGACGGTGTTGGCGCCCTTGGTGGCCATCACGTCGGCCTCAGAGCCCACCGCCAGAATTTTGCCTCCCGCTACCGCGACCGCTTCGGCCTGGCGGCGATCATCGACCATCGTGAGCACGGTTCCATTGCGGTAGATGGTGTCAGCCGGGGTCGCAGCCGCCCCGCCAGAGGAAGCATTCGGCGTGCGGTCACAGGCGGCGATGAACGCCGAGCCGGCCGCCGCACCCATTCCCAGCGCTGCGAGCCGCTTGAGCGCATCACGCCGCGAGATGCGGCCTCGGCTGAAATCTGCGGCGACACCCTCGATGTCTCTTTCGTGCGTTCCTCCCATGGCCCGAACCCTATGTAGGCACGCGCGGCAAGAACGCACAATTGCACCGATTGGGCCCGCGTCGGCCGGCACGACAGCGAACACCTACGCCTGCGAAAGCGTGCTGTGCAGTTCCGTCGCCATGGAATCGAATAGCGGTCAACCAGTTCAGGCGCGCCCGGCGGGCGCATCCTTGACATAGGTCGTGAACAGGCTCGCTGAAATGCCATTGTCGAGCGGGATCTGGCGGATGATCGCCAGGCTTGGCTTGGCAGTGCGCTCCAACGTCACGGGGTCGAACGAATAAAGTCCAAACTTCGGCCCATAGCCCTTTGCCCACTCCAGGTTGTCGATGAGTGACCAATGGATGTAGCCCTTGACGTCGATTCCGTCAGCGATGGCGTGCTGCAGCACTGCGAGTTGACGCACCGTGTAGGCGGCCCTGTTGGCGTCGCTGGCATCGGCGATTCCGTTCTCGGTGATCCAGAGCGGCTTGCCGTAGGAGGCGGCGATGTCCAGTCCGTCGCGCAGGCCGCTTGGCTGGATGGGCCAGCCGACGTCGGTGCAACCCTGTACCGCCGGGCAGGCGCCGGCGTACTCGGGCGCCGGCAGTCCGTTCAGCAGCGGTATGCCGGAGATCAGTGACAACAGAGTTCCGGCGCCGCCCAAGGAGTCGACGGTGGCGACCGAGTAGTAGTTGACGCCAAAGAAATCGGCAGTGTTCGCCAGATCTGGCCGCGCCGGGTCGTTGGTCAGGATGTTGTCGAAATTGGCATCCAGTTGTCCATTGATCACCGCATTGGGAAACCAGCGGTTGTAGAAGTTGTCGAATTCGGCGGCCGCTTTCTGATCGGTCGCACTGGCCGGATTGGCCGGCCCCCACGGAAGCATGTTGAGCACCACGCCGACCTCGGTGGCAGGTCCGGCGTCGAACTCGTGAATCGCGCGGTACGCCGCGGCGTTCGCCTCAGCTTCGTTGATCAGGGACTTTTTCAGAAGATCACCACGTAGGACACCGGGCGGGAACCCACCCTGACCCGGAAGAACCAGGTAGGACGCCAGCATGACGTTGACCGGCTCGTTGATCGTCACCCAGGTGTCCACCTGATCACCGAACTCATACGCGGCGTAGGCGGCATACTTCTCGAACTCGACCTCGGTGTTATCGGAGGCCCACCCGCCGCCGGTCGGCGGGGTGTAACCGAAGAGGCCGCCAAGAGACTCGGTAATGCGTGCCTGTTGCGGGTCATGCAGCCAGCTGGGCAAGGTGAAGTGCTGCAGCGTCACCATCGGCTCGAGGCCGTTGTCGTGCAGGGTGGCGAAGACGTCGCGGTAGTGCGTCACCGCGTCGTGGTCGGCTAGTTTTTCCAGGATCTGCATCTCGTAGTCGCTCACCCCGTCCGACACATCGACGTCTGCCATCGAGTACATCAGGCCCTCGACGATCTTGGTGTCGCTGGGGAAGATTCGGCTCCATTCCAAGCCGATCCGGAAGGTGTCTGCGCCGACACCCTGGCTGGCCAGTTGCGCATCAGTCGCATACTGCAGATAGGAACCCGGTCCATTCTCCGGTATCCCTTTCGTCCAGCCGAGCAACTGGTTGAGCGGGTCGTGAGTCCACGCGTACCAGTCGGTGTTGGGATCGATGGGCGCCGCGCCGCCCATCTCGGTCTGGAAGGCGGCGGTCGCCACGCCCCAGTGGAAGCCGTCCGGGAACTGAAGAGCCGCACCGGGATTAGCTCCTGTCACCGCCACAGCAATATTCGCGGTGGCGGTAGCTGCGTTGGGATCAAGGAACCCCAGCAGATGGAAGCCGTTGTCCTCGATGTTGACCTCGAAGGAATCGGTGTACGCATTGGCCGTACTCACCACGGGCGTGTAGGTGAACTCACCGGTGCCCTGGTCGATCACCACACGGCCGTACTGCGGGCTCTGGGTGACGACGTAGCTCAGCGCGTCACCGGTCGCCGCGATATTGCCGGTGATCACGCCGCCCGAGGACTGGCTGTTGAGCGCCGAGTCGTACCCAATGGTCGGCGGATCACCAAACAATTCTCGCCGCGCAAACGCCAGCAGATCCAACGGCGCGGGGCGGGCGGCAGGATAAACCGGAGCCGTCTGACGGCGCGCGGCGGTCGACGCAGCAGACGCCCGTGGTGTGTCCACCCGCGCCGCCAGCCTGGCCACTGTCGGGGTCGCCGCACTCCGTGTGTCGCTGAGGGTCTTGCGTGCCGAGGCCTTGTGCGCCGAGCGGACTGTTGATCTGGCTGCCTGCGAGCTGGTTGCGGCGCCGGCGTTATCGCTGGGGCTGCTGGTATCGGCCGATGCCACCCCGGTCCCCGAGCTCACTGCCGCCCCGATGCCGAGGGCAACGGCCAGCCCGCCGACGCGTCCGATAGTGACCGAAGCCTTCATGCCAACTCCCTCATGAAACTGTTTTCTCTTGCCGTTATTGTGCGGATCGGCGGCACGTCAGGATACCGCTGCGAGGCCGAACATGGGGGCTGCCATCCTCGGGCGACAACGCGGGGCCCACGATGACCGGACCGTCGACGTCGAAACGGTCACCATGAGCGGCAATCAGGTCCTGCACGTCCACTACCTCCGCCGGGTCTTCTTTTCGTCAGTTCGCGGTGCTGAACTCCGCCAGACCTGCCAGCCGGAAGCCGGTGTCGTCGTCGGTGTAGTAGAGGTACACGGGCGCACCTGTCTGTGGGTCGTACAGTTGGTATCCGTCGGGGTAGTCGCGCCGGGTGTAGTTGGCCACGGCGATGAGTCCCTGACTCCAGGAGCCGCCGCGGATGATCCGTGCATCGGGTTGATCCTGTCCGGACTGACCGGATGTGGGCGCCAACACGACGCCGTCGTTCCATTCCCACAGATTGCCGGTCATATCGTACGTGCCGTAATACGAGGTGCTGTTGACGTAGGTGCCGACCGGGGTGAGCTTGAAATTCCTCGGCCGTTCGTCGTCGTAGTTGGCGGAGTTGGTTCCCGTGGTGTCGTAGTTGGGCAAGGTGTCGCTTTGGGTCGCGTAGGTCCAGTAACCGCCGGTCCCGTTCTTCGTCGGGTCGTAGTAGGCCGCCTTGTACCACTCGTCTTCCGACGGCAGCCAGTATCGTGCGCCGTCCTGCTTGAGGAAGACGCCTGTCACGGCACCGTTGAGGTTGTATGCGCCTGTTTCGGTACTGGCATCGGCGGTACCGCCGTTGCTCATCCAGTTGGCATAGCGGGCCACGGCGAACCAGTTGACAAAGGCCACCGGCAGATCGGCGCGCGTCTTACCGGGGAAGTCTCCGACCGGATCGCTGGAGGCCGCGTAGACGTAGACACCCGCACTCAGCGTTTGGGTGATCAGCGCTCCGGTCTTCTCGCCCCCCGCCATTGCGTTCTGATAGAGCGCCTGGATGTAGTCCGGTGCGGTCGGACTCGTGGCGACAGTATTGAGGAACGAGACGTAGTCACCGACGGTGGTCTCGTAGGTCGAGATGCTGAATTCATCGGCAACCGAGCCGAACCCGGTCCCAGAGTCAGTGGGGTTATTGGGGTTGCCGACGCGCACCATGGAGATGGTGCGCGCACCCGGGATCGCGGCGATGGGTGCCGACGACGCGGTGCCCGACGGCGTCGACGTCGGTGCCGTCGTGGTGGGTGACGCGGGCGGGGTGCTGGTTGGAGCGGCCGTCGCCGTGACGGTCGACTGAGCGCCGCCGATGCGGAAGCCGGTGTCGTCGTCGGTCTCGTCCGGGGTGTAGTCCCGCCGGACGTTGCTGCCCGGATTGAGGATCCCCAAACTCCACGAACCACCACGGATGATCATCGAATTGGGTTGATCTTGATAGTCACTCACGTACGAGTCGGTCCACTCCCACAGGTTGCCAGCCTGGTTGAAGGTGCCGTAGTAGGAGGCGCTGTTCGCGTATGCGCCGACGTCCACCAACTTGTCGCCCTCGGGGAACACGACCGAGTTGTAGGCCGCGGCGTTTGTCCCCGTGAGGTCCCGAGGCTTGGGGTTGTTAGGCGCGGTGTCCGACTTGGTCGGATACTTCCAATATCCGGCATTACCGGTCTCGGGATTCACTGTCGTCTTCGTCGGGTCGTAGTAGGCGGCCTTGTACCACTCACCCTCCGAGGGCAGCCAGTACTTAGCGTCGACTTCCCTGGTGGTGATCACCGTGCTGGTGGTGCCGTTGAGGGTGTAGGCCCTGGTCTCGGTGCCCGGATCGGGTGTGAAGACGTTGTAGGTCGGCTGTCCGTTGTTGAGCCAGTTGACGAATCGTGCAGCGTTGAACCAACTGACGCTAGCGATCGGTAACTGGTCTGCTCCGGCGGCTGCGGTGTACGTCCAGTCCCCCGCTGTCCCCGTCCGGTAAATCTGGTCGCCGATCACCGAGTGCGAGGAAGTCTGGCTTGGAGCCATATCGCGGTTCCACAGGTCCGTCAGATAGTCATACTGTGATTCGTCCGGCACGTAGCGGGCCACCGCATTGAGGAACTGGACGTAGTCGGCCACGGTGGTCTCGGTTTGCGCGATACCGAAGTCATAGGCCACCGAGCCGTAATTGCCTTGGCTGCCTTGATTATCCGCGGGATTGCCCGCGTTCCCGATAGCGAGCATCGTAATCACGAGCGGATTGGTGCCCGCCGTGCCCGCGGCACCGGTGCTCCCGCCCCCGGTTCCCGCACCGCCGGCACCGCCGGCCCCGCCGGTCCCATTGGTGCCACCGACAGCTCCGGCACCACCATTGCCGCCGCTGCCACCGTCGCCGCTGGTGGCTCCACCGGTGCCACCGCTACCGCCGGCTCCGCCGTTGCCGCCGGCGCCCTCACTGCCGACAGTGACTCCGGCGCCACCAGCTCCGCCCATACCTGCGTTGCCGCCGTTACCGCCGTCACCGCCGTTACCGGTTGCGGCACCGCCGCTGGCACCCACGCCACCGGCACCACCGTTACCGCCGACACCACCGACCCCACCGACACCCTGGGCGCCTGCCGCACCAGTCCTGGTGATGACGAAGAGCAAGCGGCCGCCACCCGCGGACCCAGCAGCACCCCCGACACCGCCTGCGCCGCCATGTCCACCGATACCGCCGTCACCGCCGTTTGAGCCGGCGACCACCGGGGTTGAGGCACCCACGCCGCCGTCGCCGCCCACACCGCCGACACCGCCGGCGCCACCATTACCCGCAGCGCCGCCAGTGCCGAACACCCAGCTGCCGTCACCACCGTTGCCGCCGACGCCGCCGGCGCCGGCCGCCGCTCCCACCTGACCGGCTCCCCCGCCACGAGAACCACTCGAC
>Ga0194051_1000517_pt1 | contig 21895 bp, 21 predicted proteins | sample SepL2320m_MetaG_FD_161275 | JGI IMG/M metagenome (GOLD analysis project Ga0194051, IMG submission 161275) | Anoxic zone freshwater microbial communities from boreal shield lake in IISD Experimental Lakes Area, Ontario, Canada - Sep2016-L239-20m | ecosystem: Environmental > Aquatic > Freshwater >... | reverse complement strand
CCTTTCTCACACAGCGCATCGCCGCTCTTTCCGGCACACCTTGGCGGCATGACGTCCTCATCCGTGCCCGAAGCACCCGTGCCCAGGTGGGGCTGGATGAGGCGGCGCGGCGCAAGAACGTCCGCAACGCATTCGCGGTGCGCCCCGAATTGCTCGCTGTGGTGGCGGGAAAGTCCGTGCTGCTGGTGGATGACGTGCGCACCACGGGGGCGACGGCCGAGGCCTGCTCGCTGGCGCTGCGGAAGGCCGGCGCCCGGCAGGTGAACCTGCTGACCTTCGCCCTTGTCCAGCTTCCGTCGAAGTCTCATATTTGATCGATCATGCAGAAAGTCACGATCTACACCACCCCCTATTGCCCCTACTGCCACGCCGCCAAGGCGCTGCTGACAAAGAAGGGTGTCGCCTTCGAGGAAATCGACGTGCAGGACGCAGGCCTTCGCCAGCAGATGATGCTGCGCGCCAATGGCCGCCGCACCGTGCCGCAGATCTTCATCGGCGAGAGCCATGTTGGCGGCTCCGACGACATTCATGAGCTCGACCGGCGCGGCCAGCTCGACCCGCTGCTCGCAGAGCAGTGATCCGCGCCGCTCTCATCCAGCTGCGTTCGGGTACCGACATGGCCCGCAACGCGGCGGAGGCCTCTGCGCTCATCCGCGAAGCCGTGGGTCAGGGCGCCACATTCGTCTCGACGCCCGAGATGACCAACATCCTGGAGCCGGACCGCCCGCGCCTCAGGTCGCTGGCGAAGTCGGAATCGGAAGACGAGAGCGTCGAAATGTTTTCCGCCCTCGCACATGATCTCGGCCTGTGGCTCAACATTGGCTCTCTGGCGCTGAAGGGCCCGGGTGACAAGCTGCTCAATCGCTCGCTGCTCTTCGCACCCGATGGCTCTATTGCCGCGCGCTATGACAAGATCCACCTCTTCGATGTTGATCTGCCCACGGGCGAGAGCTTGCGCGAGTCACACGCCTATGAAGGCGGCGCGGAAGCGGTGCTGGTTGAAACACCGCTGGGGCCGATCGGCCTCACTATCTGCTATGACATGCGCTTCCCGCATCTCTACCGCGCGCTGGCCACGGCGGGTGCAAAGCTCTTCACCGTGCCCTCGGCTTTCACCGTGCCCACGGGGCAGGCGCACTGGCACGTGCTGCTGCGTGCACGCGCCATCGAGACCGGCAGCTTCGTACTGGCTGCCGCGCAGGGCGGCAGGCATGAGTCGGGCCGCGAGACCTATGGCCACTCGCTCATCGTCTCGCCCTGGGGCGAGGTGCTGGCGGAGGCGGGCACCGAGCCCGGCATCGTGATCGCCGATCTCGATCTCTCGCAGGCGGATCTGGCCCGCGCCCGCATTCCGGCCCTTTTCCATGACCGGGCCATGTCCTTAACTGTCTTGAAACCCGACTGAGCAATCGTTACCTGAAGCCGATGATTCATTACGACCTCATATGCGACAAGGGCCATGCCTTCGATGGCTGGTTCCGCAACAGTTCCGCCTATGACGAGCAGGCGGACCGCGGCCTCGTGAGCTGCACGCAGTGCGGTTCTGTGAAGGTCGAGAAGCAGCTCATGGCGCCGGGCATTCCGGCCAAGTCCAATCGCAAGAGCGATTCAGCGACGAAGATGGTCGCCGCCCCGGCCGATCCGCGCCTCGCCGAACTCATGAACATGATGCGCGAGATGCGCAAGCACGTGGAAGAAAACGCCGAATATGTCGGCGACCGTTTTGCCGATGAGGCCCGCAAGATCCACTACGAGGAATCCGAGCAGCGCGGCATCTATGGCCAGACGACGGCGGACGAAGCCAAGGCGCTGGTCGAGGAAGGCATCACCGTGCACGCGTTGCCGAGGCTGCCCGAGGACGGGAACTGACGCCCCGGCATTCCTGACGTTCATCAGGCCCGGCGATGATGAATCGAATGGGGACTACCCCCGCCCGACATAGGGCATCTTGGTCGCCATCACCGTCACGAACTGCGCGTTGGCCTCCAATGGCAGCGATGCCATGTACATCACCGTCTTCGCGACGTTCGCCACATCCATCGTGGGCTCCGGTGCCATGGAGCCATTGGCCTGCGGCATGCCGGTCTTCATCTTCTCGGTCATCTCGGTTCCGGCATTGCCAATGTCGATCTGGCAGACCGCGATGTCATACTTTCGGCCATCGAGCGAGCCTGACTTGGTGAGGCCCGTCACCGCATGCTTGGTCGAGGTGTAGGGGGCCGAGTTGGGTCGCGGCGCATGGGCCGAGATCGAGCCGTTGTTGATGATGCGGCCGCCGCGCGGGGTCTGCTCCTTCATCATGCGGAAGGCCTCCTGCATGCAGTAGAAGACGCCGGAGAGATTGACGTTCACAACGTTCTGCCACATCTCGATTGACAGGTCCTCGAGCATGATGGTGCCCGGCGCACCGGTGCCGGCATTGTTGAAGAGCACGTCCAGCCTCCCGAACTTGGCCTTGCAGGCGGCGAACAGTGCCTTCACCGACTTGGGGTCCGCCACATCGGTGGGAACCGGCAGTGCGTTCGGCCCGATCTCCTTGGCCACCGCATTCAGCAGATCGGCGCGGCGTCCGGCCAGCACCACATTGTAGCCCTCGCGCGCGAAGGCCAGCGCCACTGCCTTGCCGATCCCTGAACCGGCACCCGTCACCATCGCAACCTTCATCTCAATTCCCCTTCAGGTTCTTCCACGCCGCCACGAACTCGCCTGCGGCCTTGCCCACATCATCGGCACTCATGCCCGGCTTGTAAATGTTGGAGCCGATGCCGAAACCTGCGCAGCCGGCATCGGCCCAGTCCTTCATGTTGGCAGGCGTCACGCCCCCCACCGCATAGATGTTCACGTCGCGTGGCAGCACCGCCTTCCACGCCTTCACCGTCTTGGGGCTCGCGGCTTCCGCCGGAAACAGCTTCAGGTGCCGCGCACCGGCGCGCACCGCGGTGAAGGCTTCCGTCGGCGTAAACACGCCCGGCAGCGGCACGAGGCCAAGCTCCACGGCGCGCCCGATGACCTGCGGGTTGCAGTCGGGCGACACGGAAATCTCCCCGCCCGCCGATTTCAGTTTGTCGACGCTGTCGACATCCAGAACCGTGCCCGCACCCACAACCATGCGGCCCTGGAAGCGCGCCGCGAGGGCGGCGATGGAGCGGAAGGGCTCCGGCGAATTGAGCGGCACCTCGACCACGCGAATGCCCGCATCGTGGAGCGCATCGCCGATGCCCTCCACCTCGCCCGGCGTCACACCGCGCAGAATGGCCACGATGCCGCAGGCCTTCGCGGCGTCTTCGAAACGCATCATATGATCCCCGCCTTCCTTGCGATGATCGCCAGTCCCTTCACGATGGCCTGGGGGTCGCCGTAGCGCACCTTCAGCCCCGCGATATCGATCGCCTTCACATAGCGCCCGCCGATGCCGGGCGAGGCCAGCACGGCATATTCCGCCTCGCGCGGATTGTCCCTGATGGCATGCGCCACTTCCGAGCCGATCACCTGGCCCGAGAGATAGGAGGAGATCGCCTCAGGCGCGATTTCGCCGAACAGCCCCAGCGAACGCGCCGAGAAGATGCGGTGCAGGAAGCCCGCCGGGTCCTCCAGCGCGGCGCGCACACCCACGGCGAAGGCCTTCTCGTCATCCGGCCCCGGCTTCATCAGGCGCCCGAGAATGGTGTGATCCTTCAGTGCGGCGAAAACCTCGCCCGTCACATAGGTGGAATAGCGCACCAGCCGGTCGCCCTCGGTGGTGATCCACTTGGAATGCGTGCCCGGGGTGACGAAGTGCGAGACGCCAAGGTCAAGAGAACCAAACACCTGCACCTCTTCCGAGCGCATCACGTCGGGCATGCCGTCGGGCGCGCGGTAGCTGAGCCCCGTGGCAAAGGCAATGTGTCGCCCCGAGGCGGTGGTGTGTCGGTGCAGTGCGCCCGCGACGTCCTCGGCACTCGCGGGGCAGGGGAGATAAGGCAGTTCGATCCAGCCCTGCCGCGAGGTGATCATGCCGGCGGCCATGATGGGCAGGTTCACGTCCCAGGCGCCGATCAGCCGTTCGAGTGCCGCCTCGAAGGCGCCGTCCTTCACCGCAAGGATTCCTTCCGTCGCTGCGATGGTGTCCAGCACATGTCCGCCAGCGGCCACGCGATAGGCGCGGAAGGATGTGGTGCCCCAGTCGAGGGCGATGAACTCCGTGCTCACAGCGCCTTCACACTGCCCGGCTTGTGCGCCGCCTTCACTGCCTTCAGCGGGTTGCGCAGGGGCGCACCAAACGGTGCGGCGCTGATCTCGAACACGTCGCCGTCCTGCGTCTTCACATTGTCGGCGATCGAGAGGGTGGCCGTGCCGAAATAGTGGATGTGCAGGTCGCCCGGGCGGCGGAAGCCGTCATACTTGAAGTGGTGATATTCGAGATTGGCCAGCGTGTGGCTCATGTTCTTCTCGCCGGTGAGGAAGGGCTTTTCCCAGATCACCTTGCCACCACGGAGGATGCGGCTCATGCCCTCGATCGAGGCAGGAATGCCGCCCACCACCATCTCCGGCCCGATGGAGGAATGGCGCAGCTTCGAATGCGCGAGGTAGAGGTAGTTCTGCCGCTCGGTCACATGGTCGGAATATTCGTTGCCCAGCGCGAAGCCGAGCCGCACCGGGCGGCCCTTGTCATCGATGACATAGAGGCCCGCCAGTTCCGGTTCCTCGCCGCCGTCGAGCGCGAAGGCGGGTATTGGCAGCGGTTTGCCGGGTCCGACCAGCCATGAGCCGTCGCCCTTGTAGAACCACTCGGGCTGCACGCCCGCTTCTGATTTCGACTTCGGCCTGCCGCCCTCGAGGCCCATCTTGAACATCTTCAGGCTGTCGGTCAGGTCTTCCTTGGCGCCCGACAGCTTCTTGTGCATGCCGTCGCGCGCAGCAGCGGAGCCCAGATGCGTGAGGCCGGTGCCGGTGATGATGCAGTGGGCAGGGTCCGGATGGTCCACCGGCGTCAGCACGCGCTTTTCCTTTAGTGCCGCCGCATAGTCCTCTGTCGTCGAAGTTGCGAGCGACGAAGCCATGGCTGACAACTTCACGCCCGCCTGCAGGGCCATGCGCGCGAGATCGAGCGTGGTCGCGGCCTTCTTCAGCAGCACGATCCGGTCTGCCGCCACGAGGCCCACGCGGCGCTTGCCCTTTTGGTCGGTAATCTGGACGAGGTTCATCTTGGGCTCTCCCTTGCGTGCTTTTGTATGACGAATAACCCGTCCGCTCAGCCCGCGAAAGCGGGTTTTTCGAAGCCGGTGACGTGCGGGTCGAAGCAGAACAGCCCGCCCGTCAGCGGCCGGTCGCGCAGCTCTTCCTCCGGCAACCCCTGCCGCGAGGAGGTGGCATAGAGCGTGTCAAGCTTTGCGCCACCGAAGCACACATTCGTCACGCGCTTCGCCGGCATCGGCACCACGCGGTCGATGCGGCCCTTGGGGTCGATGCGCAGTACGCAAGATCCCTCCCAGCGCGCGCTCCAGATGAAGCCATGGGCATCCACCGTCGCGCCATCAGGATAGCCGTAATCCTTCGTGTCGTTCAGGACGCGACGGTTGGAGATGGTGCCAGCCGCTTCGTCGAAGTCATAGGCATAGATGATCTGCGCCATCGAATCCGTGAAGTAGAAGCTGCGCCCGTCGGGCGACCAGCAGGGGCCATTGGAAACACCGATCCCTGTCTCCATCACCGCGACGTTGCCACTGGCATCGATGCGAAACAGCTTGCCGGTGGATGCCGTGATGGGAAGGTCCTCTCCGCGGGGACCGATGTTGTTCATCATGGTGCCGAACCAGAAGCGGCCACGCGCATCGCAGGCCCCGTCATTGCCGCGGTTGCCCGGCGTTTCCGGGTCGATCCTGCGCCACGGTGTCAGCGCGCCCGTCTCCGGGTTGAAGATCGCCAGCCCCGCCTGCGTGCCCACCAGCACCGTGCCGTCATTGCGCTTGGCCATGGCCGTCACCTTCTCGGTGAACTGCCACTTGCGATAAGCACCTGATGCCACATGCAGGCGGTGGATCGCCGAAGGCTCGATGATGTCGAGCCACCACAGCGTCTGGGTCGAGACGTCCCAGAAGCAGCCCTCGCCCAGCTTGTCCTGCGCCTCGACGAGGCAGGTGACCGGAATCTCGGTGATCTTCATTTGGCTCAGTCCTTTGCGTCGATGGGCCAGGTGTCGGCGATCTTGTAGCCGTCGGGCCAGGGGTCTTCCGGATCCAGCATCAGGGTCGACTGCCCGGTGATCCACGCCCGCCCGGTAATGATGGGGATGATCGCCGCGTGATTGCCCACCGTGGTGAGTCCCGCCACCTCGCCGATGAAGCGGCTCTCGATGATCGAGCGGCCGATGTAGCGCTCGCCTTCCTTCAGCAGGCCCTTGGCATGGAGGACGGCCATCAGCGCCGAGCAGCCGGTGCCGGTGGGCGAGCGGTCGATCTTGCCGGGCTTCACCACGCAGGCATTGCGGCTCGACAGGCAGTCGTCCACGCGTTCCAGTTCGCCTGTCAGGAAGGCGAAGGAAAAATGCCGCCATTCAGGAAGATCCGGATGGGTGAATCCCAGTTTTTCATTCGCCGCCTTCACGATCCTGCGCCCGACCACCGCAAGGTCGCGTCCCTCGTCTGGCGTGATACTGAATCCCAGCGCCCCGGCATCCGCCATCACGAAGCTGTCGCCGCCGAAGGCGGTGTCGACGGTGATGGTGCCCAGCCCCTCGACGTCCAGCGGCACGGCAATGCGCTCCGCAAAGGCCGGCACGTTCCTGAGCGTGATCGACTGCGCCTTGCCATCGCGGCACTGTGCCGTCACCTCGATCAGCCCGGCCGGCGCCTCCAGCACCAGCCTGGTCTCCGGCTCCGTCATCGGAATGATCCCGGCATCGAGCAGCACGGTGGCGACACAGATGCAGTTGGAGCCGGACATGGGTGGCGTATCCTCCGGTTCCATGATGATGAAGCCCATCTGGGCGCGGGGGTCCTTGGGCGGCACCAGCAGGTTCACATGCCGGAAGACGCCGCCCCTGGGCTCGTTCAGCACGAAGGCGCGAAGCCTGCCGTCCGAGGCCACGAAGCGGGATTGTTCCCAAACTGTTCTCCCCGGCGGCGGGGCAACACCCCCCACGATCACGTCGCCCACCTCGCCCTCGGCGTGGCAACCGATCACCTGGATGGCCTTCGATGTGCGCAAATCCGCGTCTCCCCCTGCCGTTCACAAATTCGTTATCGAACCAGAGCTTGAACTTGCCGCAATTCGCCATATTTCACCAGTGCGGCGCCGGGCCCCTCTGGCGGGATGAATGTCCCGTGATGTCGGAGCTGCAGAATGACAACATTCAACGCAGGGTCCGGCAATGGAAATTCTCCAGACGTTCATATTCTCCGACTTCCTCGGCACGCCCGCCTATTTCTGGCTGATCTTCATCTCGGTGGTCATCGGCCTCCTCGTCCTTGACCTCGGCTTCCTGCACAAGGGCCAGAAGGAGATCGAGGCCAAGGAGAGCTTCCTGCTCTATGGCGGCTACATGGCCATCGCCTTCGCCTTCGGCGCCTGGGTGTGGCATGCGCGCGGAGCCCAGTCCGGCCTCGAGTTCTTCACCGGGTACCTGATCGAACAGTCGCTGGCGATGGACAACATCTTCGTCATCGCCACGGTCTTCGCCTTCCTCGGCATTCCACGCATATATCAGCACCGCGTGCTGTTCTGGGGCATCATCGGCGTCATCCTGTTCCGCGCCATCCTGATTGGCGTGGGCGCTGCGCTGGTGATGTCCTTCCAGTGGATCCTGTTCCTGTTCGGCGCCTTCCTGGTGTTCACCGGCCTCAAGATGTTCAAGACGTCGAGCGACAAGCCCTCGCTCGAGGACAACTGGATGCTGAAGCTCATCAAGAAGAACTTCCGCGTCACCGACAGGCTGCATGGCGAAAAGTTCACCATCCGCCAGATCGACCCCAAGACCGGCAAGCTGGCGCTGTTCATCACGCCGCTCTTCGTGGCACTCATCATTGTCGAGTTCGTGGACCTGGTCTTCGCGGTGGACTCGGTGCCGGCCATCTTCGCCGTCACGCAGGACCCGTTCATCGTCTATACCTCGAACATCTTCGCCATTCTTGGCCTGCGCGCCCTCTACTTCGCGCTTGCCGCCGCCATGCACAGGTTCAAGTATCTCCAGTACTCGCTGGCGGTCATCCTGGTGCTGGTTGGCATCAAGATCTTCCTCGTGCCGCTCGGCATCAAGATCGACACCGCCATCTCGCTTGCCGTCACCATCGGCGTGCTGGCCTCCGGCATCCTCTGGTCGCTGTGGAAGACCCGCAACGACAAGCCGGAGCCTGCCCCGGTGGTCGGAACCGCCGAGTAAGAGGCCCCCTTGCCTCAGCCAACGGATACGCTATCAGGGGACCCGTCCAACGGCGGGTCCTCTCCCATGAAGAAGCTTGAACACCTCATCGAGAACATCATCCTGGCCTCACGCTGGCTGCTGGTGGTCTTCTACCTCGGCCTGACAGTGGCGCTGCTGCTCTATGCGATTTCATTCGCCAAGAAGCTGTGGGAGTTCGTCGACAAGCTCTTCGTGCTGCAGGAGACCGATACCATCCTCAAGATGCTGTCGCTGATCGACGCCGCCCTGGTGGCGAGCCTCGTGGTCATGGTCATCATCTCGGGATACGAGAACTTCGTCAGCCGCTTCGACAATGCGGAAGGTGCGGAGATTTCCTGGCTTGGCAAGCTTGATGCCTCCTCGCTGAAGATCAAGGTGGCCTCCACCATCGTGGCGATCTCGTCCATCCACCTGCTGCAGGTCTTCCTCAATGCGCAGATGTATACCGATGGCCAGCTGATGTGGCTCACCATCATTCACCTCACCTTCGTCATCTCGGCCCTGCTCCTGGCCTATATCGACAAGCTGATGGTCTCGACCAAGAAGGAAAAGGGCGAGTAGAGGGGAACCCCGCTTACCCCGTGAAGAACAGCCAGCCTACCACCGCGAACAGCGGCAGCAGGATTGCGCCCGACCACAGCATGTAGCCGAAGAAGCCTGGCATCTTCACGCCCGCGTCACGCGCCATGGCATAGACCATGAAGTTCGGTGCATTGCCGATGTAGGTGTTGGCACCCATGAACACCGCACCCGCCGAAATGGCGGCGAGCGTGGTAGCGCCCTCCGTCATCAGCTGCTGCGGGTCGCCGCCCGCGAGTTCAAAGAACACCAGGTAGGTCGGCGCATTGTCGAGGAAGGACGAGAGCCCGCCGGTGATCCAGAAATAAGCCAGGTTGTTGGGCTCTCCTGCGGGCCCCTGCACGAGCGAGACGAGCGGCGCGAACACGCCGCCCATGCCGGTCTTCAGCATCGCCAGCACCGGGATGATGGTGATGAAGATGCCCGCGAAGAGTTCCGCCACCTCCTTGATCGGCTCCCAGTCGAACTTGTTCGCCGCGCGGCGCTCCTGGGGCGTGAAGGCAAGCGAAAGGCCGACGATGGCGAGGAAGGCCGCGTCCCTCAGCAGCGCGGCGATGGGCTCATGGGTTCCGAAGATCACCACTTCGCCGAGGTCGACGGACGCCGACAGCAGGATGGTGGCGATGATGGCCGCGGTCAGCAGGTAGTTGATGCCGCCGATCACATGCACCGGCGCGCCGTCCGGGGTGGGGTCGCGCCGCATATGGCCTTCCTTGCGATAGATGAAACTGTCCATGGCGAAGAACAGGGCGAGCAGCACGCCGACGATCAGCAGCGCGGGCAGCAGCAGGTGCACGGTTGGCCAGAAGAAGCTCACCCCGCGCAGGAATCCTAGGAACAGCGGCGGGTCGCCAAGCGGCGTGAGCGCGCCGCCGGCATTGGCGACGATGAAGATGAAGAACACGAAGACATGCACATTGTGCTTGCGGTCATCGTTCGCGCGCAGCAGCGGACGGATCATGATCATCGCCGCACCCGTGGTGCCGATGATCGAGGCGAGTGCTGCGCCGATTGCCAGGATCGCCGTGTTGGTGCCGGGTGAGCCATGCAGGTTGCCGCGCACCACGATGCCGCCGGCCACCGTGAACAGCGCCAGCAGCAGCAGGATGAAGGGGATGTATTCCTCCAGCGCCGTATGCACCAGCGCCTCGCCTGCAGTGCCGAGGCTCCGCGTCACCACGATGGGGATCAGCGCCAGCAGCGACCAGAAAACAGCCACCTTGAAGCGGTGGTGATGCCAGAAATCCGATGCCACCAGCGGAAAGATGGCGATCGACAGCAGCATGCCGAGGAACGGGATGGCCCAGGGCAGCCCCAGCGTGCGGCCGTCAAGGCCTTCGGCCGCGAAGGCGGGCACTGCGGAAACAAGCAAAAATCCCGCAGCAAGGGCGGCGCGTCGCAGCGTCATCGGTATCCTCAGTCAATGTCCAGGGTTTCGCCCGCATCAGGCACAAGGAACCGGGCAGGGTCAACCGAATGTTGTGCGAGAGCGTCCTTCAGCGCCGCCACCGGCGCATCGACCGGCTCGTCGGTGAGCTGTACGGTGCCGTGGTGGATCGCAATGCTGGCGTGGCTTTCGAGCAAGACGTGTGCTTTCACGGCCTCGTCCGGGTTCATGTGCTGCGGATGCATGAACCAGCGCGGCTCATAGGCGCCGATTGGCAGCAGCGACAGGCGCGGCGCACCGAAGCGCTTGCGCACGTCGGCGAATGTCGAACCCTTACCAAAGCCGGTGTCCGCCGCGAAGTAAATGGGGCCGCCCGGCGCCTCCACCACGAAGGCACCCCACAGTGCGGCATTGGCATCGAAGAAGCCGCGCTTCGACCAGTGCAGCGCAGGGGTGAGGTGAATGCGCAGGCCCTTGTGCTCCACGTGCTCGCCCCAGCCCAGCTCGTCGATACCGAAACGGGGCGAGGCCCGCCGCACCCAGCGCGCATTACCGTGCGGCGTCACCACATGTGCGGCGTGGTGCTTGGCGATGCGGCGCAGAGCCGGCAGGTCCATGTGGTCATAGTGGTTGTGGCTCAGCAGGATCAGGTCGATGGGCGGCAGCGTCTCCGCGGTGAGTGCTGCCGGGCGCACGCGCCTCGGTCCGGCGAAGGGAACGGGGCTCGCCCGCGAGGAGAGGAAGGGATCTGTGAGGATGTTGAGGCCCGCCGTCTGCAGCAGCACCGTCGAGTGCCCGATCCATGTCGCCTTCAGCGCATCGCCTTCGACGCGCGCGGGCGGCGGCGGGAAGCTGCGGTTCTTCATGCGCCACGGCCAGCGCGCGCGCTTTCCTTCCATCTGCCATTTCAGCAGATCGCGGAAGGAGCCCTCGCCGCGATGGCCTGCGATGATGTAGCGCTTGCCGTCGTGGACGACGTCGACCATTCAACCCCCGGCTCCCGATGCCCGGACGATCGCGTCCGGCGTCAGGGTTGTGTAGCCGCGGAACGGCCGGTCATGTTGCACGATCACGAACAGCATGAAGCTCACCGCCAGCGTCACGATGGCCAGCGCCACACGCCGGGCGAAGGGAAAGGGCGCATGGTTGATGGCAACCACTATCAACAGCAGCAGGCCCAGGCCCATCACCAGAACCCATTGCGGCAGACTGACCACGTCCTGGGCGATTGACAGCCGCTCCTGGCGGGCGGTGGAAAGCGCGTCGAGCGCCACCAGGATGCGCTGGTGCAGCAGCCTGTCCTCTTCGCTGTGCGACACATCACGGATCACCGCTGCATATATCTTGCGCAGCGACGTCTCGGCCTGGCTGCCGCCACTGCCGCCATCGGCCATGCTGTGCCATTCATCCGCAACGCCCTCTCCGTAGTCAGCGAGCATCTGGTAGAGGGCGTTGTGCGGCGGTTCCTGCGTGGCGTCGAGGTAGACTTCCATCACACGGATGGCGCGCGCCTCGGCGCTGACCGCCTCGCGCGCCCTGTCTTCGATGTTCCACACCGAGTTGGCGAGGAAGGTGACGGAGAGGCCAAACAGCGCGCCGCACACCGTGATGACGGTTGCCGACACCTCGGAAAAGCGCGGCGCCAGCTTGATGAAGCGCGGCAGGCAGAAGATCAGATTCAGCAGGATCGCAACGCTCGAAACCGTTGCGAAGACGGTCAGGAAAATGCCGAGGGCAGGCAGGTCGAAGATGAAGTCCGGCATTTTCCCGTGTCTTTCCTCAGACGGTGCGGAGGTACCATTCGAAGTCGCGCGCCGTGGGTTCGGCATAGAACCGGTCGGCCTCGACTTCCTTCAGCGTACAATAGGTGTCGACGAATTCCTTGCCGAAATATTCCTTGAGGATCGAGGCCCGCCAGAAGGCGTCGATGGCGTCGAACCAGTTGCCCGGAATGTACTTCGCCCGGCGCTCATAGCCATTGCCGTTCACCGGGTTGCCGGGGTCGGACTTCTCGGTGATGCCGTAATGCATGCCGGCAAGGATTGCGGCCATCACGAGATAGGGGTTGGCGTCAGCGCCCGACGGCCGGTGCTCGATGTGGCAGGCTTTGGGCGGGCCTGCCGGAATGCGCAAGGACACCGTGCGGTTGTTGATGCCCCAGCTGGCCGAGACCGGCGCATAGGAGTTGCGGCGGAAGCGGCGGTAGGAATTGGCATTGGGCGCGAAGATCAGCATCGATTCCGCCATCGCCGCCTTGAGGCCGCCGATGGCGTGCATCAGCAGTTCGTTCTGCATCGGGTCTTCGGCGGCGAACAGGTTGTTGCCGTCTTCATCACCCAGCGAGACATGGATGTGCATCCCCGAGCCCGTCCACGCGGAATAGGGCTTGGCCATGAAGGTGGCGGCCAGCCCGTGCTTCTCGGCCACGTTCTTGATCAGCCGCTTCAGCATGATGCCTTCGTCGCAGGCCTTGAGAACGTCAGCGCGGTGGCGCAGCACGATTTCCATCTGGCCCGGCGCGTATTCCGAGATCAGCGTCTTGGCCGGCAGGCCCTGAATCTCGCACCAGGCATAGAGATCCTTGAAGAAGGGCCCGAAGTCTTCCGTATCCTGAAGATAATAGGCCTGGTAGTGCTGGGGCCTTGCCTCGTTGATCAGCGACTGCGGCGCCATCGGCTTGCCGGCGAGTGCTGAGGCCCGGTCCATCAGGAAGAACTCGAGCTCAACCGCCCCCACCGGCTTCATGCCGAGTTCCAGCTCGAAGCGCTTGACGATCTTGTCCAGCGCATTGCGCGGGTCGGCGTAATGCGGCGTGCCGTCGAGATCATGCACGGTGGCGATGTATTGCGCGGTGGGCACATGCGCCCAGGGCACGCGCACCATGGAGCCGGGTACCGGCCACAGCAGCATGTCGCGGTCGCCTTCGTCGAAGACGAGGCCGGTTTCGGGCACGTCCTGGCCCGTCACGTCGAGCACGAGTGCCGAGATCGGCATGAAGCGGCCGTCCTTCCAGGCCGGCACCACCTCGTCACGGCGCAGGATCTTGCCGCGGGCAACGCCGCACATGTCGGTCCAGATCACGTGGACGCTTTCGATGTCCGGATTGGCATCGAGGAAGGCCTGCGCTTCGGCTTCGCGGCGGGGGAACACGAGTGTCATGCTGTTTACTCCTCAGCCCATCAGTTCGGTGAGACAGCGGTCGAGACCTCCGACCAGCTGGTTCACATGTGCCTCGGTCGTCGCCGGGCAGATGAGCATCATGTTGTGGAAGGGGGTGACGATCACCCCGCGATTGAGCAGATAGTGATGCACGGCTTCATCGATGGGCCGGTGGATCACTCTTGCAGCTTCGCCGCCGTTGCGGGGCCGGTCGGGAGTGCACATGAACTCCACCCGGGCGCCGACGCGGACGACGTGCCACGCCACGCCATGTTTGATGATGACATCGGCAATCCCCTTCTCGAGGCGCTTTGCCAGCGCCACGAGGGGACCGAACGCCTCCTCGGTGAAATAGTTCTCCAGCACGGCGCGCATCAGCGCCAGCTGGATCTTGGAGCCCGACAGCGTGGTGCCGATGCCGGAATGGCCGGGTGTGCGCGTCTCGAGGAATTTGCGGATGCGGTCCGTCACGTCCTGCGTGAAGCCATAGACGGCGGCGGGAATGCCGCCGGCGATGGGCTTTCCCAGCACCATCGCGTCAGGTTCCAGCCCGTATTCGCGGGTATAGCCGCCGGGGCCTGACGACATGCAGTGCGTCTCGTCGATCACCAGAAGCGTGCCATGCTTGCGGGTCGATTCGCGCAGCGCGGTGTGGTAGCCGTCATCCGCCAGCACCATGCCCACGTTGGTCATGATCGGCTCGGCCAGCACGCAGGCGACGTCCTTCTCCGCCAGCGCCTTTTCCAGTGCGGGGATGTCGTTGAACTCGACGACCTTGGTGAACCGCGTGAGGTTGCGCACTTCGCCGATCAGCGCCGGGTCGGCATGCGGTGTGCCGCCGTCGATCGTCACGTAAGTCTCATCCACCGCGCCATGGTAGCAGTGGTTGAAGACGAGGATCTTGCTTCGGCCGGTAATGGCCCGGCACCACTTTATGACGGCGCGGTTGGCATCGGACGCGGTCGCCGTCACCTGCCAGCAGGGCAGGCCGAAGCGGTCTTCGAGCAGCTTGCCCACGACTGCGGCATCGGGAGACGGCATCATGGTGGTGAAGCCGTTGGCCCCTTCGCGCTGCAGCGCGTCGACCACGGCGGGCGGCGAGTGGCCGAACATGGCCCCGGTGTCGCCCAGGCAGAAGTCGATGTAGTGGTGGCCGTCGGCGTCGGTCACGTCGACGCCCTGCGCCTTGGCTACGAAGAGTGGGAATGGCGTGCCCCAATCCACCATCCAGTGCATGGGAACACCCTTCAGCCAGTTCCGGGCCGCATCTTCCGAGAGCTGTTTCGAAGTGGGGTTGCGCTGGGTGAAGAGGGCCTCTTCGCGGCTCAGCATGGCCTTTATCGCTTGCTCCGGAACGTTACGCGGCATGATATCCTGTATGGCTGTTGACGTTGGGCCCTGTCCTAGCCGCCCGGACAGGCCGCCACAACCCCCATGGATTAGAGTGCCGGAATCATGCTTAGAGGCAATGCAGCATGAAGGAGCCCGTTTCCATGGTCCGCACCGTCTTCGTGAATGGTGATTATCTATCTGAAACAGAAGGGAAAATCTCGATCTTCGACCGTGGCTTCCTGTTCGCCGACGGGGTGTATGAAGTGAGCGCGGTGATCAACGGCAAGTTGGTCGACTACGCCGCGCACATGGAGCGCCTCGGCCGGTCACTCAACGAACTCCGCATGGACTGGCCCTGCACGCGCGATGAACTGGACCAGATGCATTCTGAGCTCATCAGGCGGAACAATCTCGCTGAAGGCATCATCTACATGCAGGTCACGCGCGGTGCCGCGGACCGCACCTTCAACTTCCCCAAGGGCGACGTGAAGCCCACCCTCATCGCCTTCACCCAGGCCATGAGCCTCGTCAGCAATCCCAATGCAGTGACGGGGATCAAGGTCGTCACCACGCCGGACCTGCGCTGGGCGCGGCGCGACATCAAGACGGTGATGCTGCTGGCCCCGGCGCTGGGCAAGCAGGAGGCCTATGAGAAGGGCGCACAGGAAGCCTGGATGGTGGAACACGGCTTCGTCACCGAGGGCACCTCGTCCAACGCCTACATCGTGAAGGATGGCAAGGTCATCACCCGTCACCTCTCCAACGAGATCCTCGCCGGCTGCACCAGGCGGGCGCTGATGCGGCTGGCGAAGGAAGAGGGCGTCGAGATCGTCGAGCGCAAGTTCACGGTGGAAGAAGCCCTCGCGGCGGACGAAGCCTTCCTCACCTCCGCCTCGCAATTCGTCATGCCCATCGTGGAGATCGACGGCCACCGCATCGGCGGCGGGCAACCGGGGCCGGTGGTCAGGAAGCTGCGGGAATTGTTCCTGAAGGAAGCGATGGCCTAGGGAGGGAAGCGCGCCAGTCTTCTCCCGCTCCTCTCCCGCTGACGCAGGAGAAGACGAGCGAAGCCGGGGCCAAAAAACAGATTCACAATGTCAATCAGCAGAAAGCACTTTCGCCCCTGCATCTAGCATATCTAGGAATAAAAGTCAAGGATTATTTTCCGAAGAGGATTGCGCCTTTCGTCCTCTCCCGCTTCAGCGGGAGAGGAGGGGGCCCCAGCGAAGCTGGGGTAGGTGAGGGGAAGTCAAGAGAGCCGCAATCCGCCTTGACTTCCCCTCATCTCCCCGTTGCGTGCCGCAACGGGGCCCTTCTTCTCCCGCTTCAGCGGGAGAAGACAAAGTGCGCGCGGGTCGAAGCCCCCTATCTTTGGCTCACCATCCAGTCCGGGTTGATCCACGGTTCCTGGTTCGACGGCGCCAGCGGCTGCTTGCCGAGGATGTGGTCGCTCGCCTTCTCGCCGATCATGATGGTGGGGCCGTTCAGGTTGCCGTTGGTCACCTGCGGCATGATGGAGGAATCCGCCACGCGCAAACCCTCGATGCCGATCACCCGGCACTCCGGGTCCACCACCGCCATCGGGTCGTTCACCGCGCCCATCTTGCAGGTGCCGCAGGGGTGATAGGCGCTTTCGCAATGCTCGCGGATGAAGGCGTCAATCTCGGCGTGCGAATTCACCTTCGGGCCGGGCTGGATTTCTTCCGCCGCATAGCGCTGCATGGCGGGCTGCTGGAACAGCTCGCGCGTGAGCCTCACGGCGCGGCGCCATTCGGGCAGGTCGTCCGGGTGGGTGAGGTAGTTGAACAGGATCTGCGGCGCCTCGCGCGCCTTGTTGCTCCGCACACGGACGAAGCCGCGCGACTTCGCCCGCATCGGGCCTACATGCACCTGGAAGCCGTGTCCGGCGAAAGCAGCCTTGCCGTCGTAGCGCATGGCGGCAGGCAGGAAGTGATACTGGATGTCGGGATACTCGACACCCGCGGCGGAGCGGATGAAGCCGCAGGATTCGAAATGGTTGGTGGCGCCGAGGCCTGTCTTGAAGAACACCCACTCAGCACCAATCAGCCCCTTCGAAAACCAGTTGAGCTTGGAGTACAGCGTCACCGGCTCCTTGGACTTGATCTGGAAATAGATCTCGAGATGGTCGTGCAAGTTCTCGCCCACGCCCGGCAGCGCATGCGCCACGTCGATGCCTGCGGCTTTCAGCACCTCCGGCGCACCGATGCCGGACATCTGGAGGAGTTTCGGCGAATTGATGGAGGAGGCGGCGATGATCACCTCGCGCCGGGCCTTCACCTGCCGCTTCTCGCCGCCCACGTCATATTCCACGCCCACGGCGCGCTTGCCTTCGAGGATGACGCGGTGCGCGAAGGCCTTGGTGGTGAGCTTCACGTTGCCGCGCTTCATCGCGGGCTTGAGATAGGCATTGGCGGCTGACCAGCGGATACCATTGTGGATGGTCATCTCCATCGGGCCGAAGCCCTCCTGCTGGTGGCCGTTGTAGTCGTCCGTCACCGGGTAGCCCGCCTCTCGCCCGGCCTCGACGAAGGCCTGGTAGAGCGGATTGTCGCGCGGGCCGCGCCGCACATAGAGGGGGCCCTTGGTGCCGCGCCAGCCGTCTTCGCCGTCGGGGCAGGATTCCTGGCGCTTGAAATAGGGCAGCACGTGGCGGAAACCCCAGCCTTTGGCGCCCATCTCCTCCCAAGTGTCGAAGTCCTTGGCGTGACCACGCACATAGACCATGCCGTTGATCGAGGAAGAGCCCCCCACCACCTTGCCGCGCGGCGTGGCAAGCCTGCGGCCGCCGAGGCCGGGCTCGGGGTCTGACTCGAAGCCCCAGTTATAGAGCTTCATGTTCATCGGGTAGGAGAGGGCAGACGGCATCTGGATGAAGGGGCCGCGGTCACTGCCGCCGAATTCGAGCACGCAGACGGTGTTCTTGCCGTCTTCCGACAGGCGAGAGGCCATGGCACAGCCGGCCGAGCCTGCGCCCACGATCACGAAGTCGAAGGTTTCGCTCATTTGCCGCGCCGCCCGCTTTCGGACAGCGTCTCGATTTCCGCGATGCGGGCCTCGGTTTCACGCCATGACGCGTTGACGGTCGCGGCCACCAGGGCCTCGGCCAGGAACAGCGGCACGATGTTCGAGTCCCAACTCGACGGGGCCTCGATGCGGAGCGGAAGTGAATGCACGGCAAGTCTCGCGATTGGGGATATCCACTGGTCGGTAATGAGCACGACCTGCGCACCCCGCTCTCGGGCGGAAGCGGCAAGATCGAGCATGCGCGCGTCATAGCGGCGGATATCGAAGAACAGCAGCACGTCGTTCTTGGCCGTATCGATCAGCTGCTGCGGCCAGACCGAGGGGGTGGCGGAGATCAGGCTCACCCCCGGCCGCGCCATTTGCAGGTGGGTGACGAGATAGGCGGCCAATGCCCCGGTGATCCGCCCGCCAGCCACGAAGACCTTGCGCTTGCGGTCCGCCAGCAGCGCCACGATGGCGTCGAAGGCGCGATGGTCCATCAACTTGAGCGAGCCCGAGAGGTTCTCCATGGCTGCCGTGGCGAAGGTGTTGAGGATGTGGGTCTCCGGCGCTTCCGCCGCCCAGCGGTCATGCTTGGAAATCGGATTCTGCAATTGGGCGGAGAGTTCGGAGCGGAGATCGTCCTGGAAGGCCGGAAAGCCGGAGAAGCCAAGCTTCTTGGCCAGGCGCAGCACTGAGGGGGTGGAAACATCCGCCTCGCGCGCGAAATCGGTGATCGAGCCCAGCCCCGCCATGGGATAGTTGGCGAAGAGCGCGGCCATCAGCTTGCGCTCCGCGGCGGTGAGCTCCGCAGACATCAGGCGCAGTCTTTCGGCAATCGTGGTAGCGCGCTGAGGCGGCATTGTTTTCTCCCTGCTAGACTACTGTAACGAATTTGACAGGCTTCATACAATCTGAAATCATCGCTTCAACTGACCGAATTTCCGGAGTTTTCGTGAATGGGAGCGCTGCTCCAGCAGGGCGAGGAAGGCCCGTTTGTCGCCGTGAACGAGGAGGGCCGCTCGCCCTTCGTTCTGATCTGCGAGCATGCCTCGAATGTGATGCCCAAGACGCTCGGCACGCTGGGCTTGGCCGAGGCCGAACTCACCCGCCATATCGCCTGGGACATCGGGGCGGAGAAGGTGGGCCGCCTGCTGTCGCGCCTGATGGATGCGCCGCTGTTGCTGCAGCGCTATTCGCGGCTGGCCTACGACTGCAACCGCCCGCCGGAATCGCCCGACTCCATTCCGGAGATGAGCGAGCTCACCGCCATTCCGGGCAACAGGAAGCTCTCGGCCGAGGACAGGCTGGCGCGAGCCCGTGAAATCTACCGGCCTTTCCATGACGGCGTCTCGGCGGTGCTCGACAAGCGCGCGGCGGGCGGCCAGACGTCGCTGGTGGTCTCGATCCATTCCTTCACGCCTGTCTACAAGGGCAAGGCCCGAAGCGTCGAACTCGGCATCCTGCATGACCGGGACACCACGTTGTCCTCCAAGCTCATCAAGAGCTTCCCCAACATCGATGCGCGACTGAACGAGCCCTATGGCCCGAAGGACGGCGTGTTGCACACACTGAACCTGCACGGCTTCACCCGTGGCCTGCAGCACGCGATGATCGAAATCAGGAATGACCTGGTGTCCACCGAACGCGGCCAGGACGAATGGGCCCAGCGCCTGTCCGTGCCGCTGATCCAGGCTGCAACGAAATAATATGATTGAGGGAGAACGACCATGAGCGAAGGCATGCTGATACTCGAACAGCTGAAGGCCGAGGTGAAGGCCGGAACGATCGATACCGTGGTCGCCGCCATGGTGGACCTGCAGGGCCGCCTCATCGGCAAGCGCTTCCACGCCAAGTTCTTCGTGGACGGCGGCTATGAGGAGACGCATGGCTGCAACTACCTACTCGGCGTCGACATCGAGATGGAGCCGGTGCCCGGCTACAAGGCGACGGGCTGGGACAAGGGCTATGGCGACTTCGTGCTGAAGCCCGACATGGCAACGCTGCGCCGCACGCCGTGGTTGCCCGGCACGGCGCTGGTGCTGTGCGACGTGCTCGACCACCATACCCATGAAGACGTGCCGCACAGCCCGCGCGGCATTCTCAAGAAGCAGCTGAAGCGCCTCGAGGCGATGAAGATGAAGGCCTACATGGCCTCCGAGCTGGAGTTCTTCCTGTTCGATGATTCTTACGAGACGGCCTTCCAGAAGGGTTATCGCAACCTCAAGACGGCGGGTTACTACATCGAGGACTATCACATCCTGCAGACCTCCAAGGAGGAGGTCTACATGCGCGCCCTGCGCAATGGCCTCGCAGGAGCGGGCATTCCGGTCGAGAACTCCAAGGGCGAATGGGGCCCGGGCCAGGAGGAGATCAACGTCCGCTATGCCGAAGCGCTCGAGATGGCGGACCGCCATGCCATCATCAAGAATGGTGCGAAGGAAATCGCCTACAATGTCGGCAAGTCCGTCTCCTTCATGGCAAAGTGGGACTATGGCATGGCGGGCAATTCCTCCCACATCCACCAGTCGCTGTGGTCCACCGACGACAAGCCGCTGTTCCGGGACAAGGAGGGCGAGCACGGCATGTCGCCGCTGATGAAGCAGTATCTCGCGGGCCAGCTGGCCCATGCCGGCGAGATCACCTATTTCCTCGCGCCCTATATCAACTCCTACAAGCGCTTCATGGCCGGCACCTTCGCGCCCACCCGCGCGGTGTGGAGCTTCGACAATCGCACGGCGGGCTTCCGCATCTGCGGGGCGGAGACCAAGGCCATCCGTGTTGAGTGCCGCATCGGTGGCGCCGACCTCAACCCCTATCTCGCCTTCGCCGCGCTGATCGCGGCGGGCCTCGACGGGATCGAGAAGAAGATGGAGCTGGAGCCGGTGGTCTCGGGCGATATCTACGACACCTCGCGCAAACTGCGCGAGATCCCCAAGACGCTGCGCGAGGCGACCAGGCTTCTTGACGAGTCGGACTTCCTGCGCAAGGTGATGGGCAATGACGTGGTCGACCATTACGTCCACACCGCCGAGTGGGAACAGTTTGAATTCGACCGCCGCGTCACCGATCTCGAGCTGAAGCGCGGGTTTGAGAGATACTAAGTTACTTACGGCATCAGGAGACACGCCATGGCCATTCCGAATCGCAACATCAACTATCCGACCGCCATCAAGTATGGCGCGGGCCGCATCAAGGAACTCGCGGAGTTCTGCAAGGCCAACGGCATCAAGCGGCCGCTGGTCGTGACCGACAAGGGCCTTGCCGCCATGCCGATGGTGGCGGAGATCATGGCCGACCTGAAGAAGGCGGGCCTCAAGGCCGCACTCTTCGCCGACGTGCGGCCGAACCCGGTCGAGGAAAACGTGCTCGCCGGCTGCAAGGTGTTCAAGGACGGCAAGCATGACGGCGTCGTCGCGCTTGGCGGCGGCTCGGGCCTCGATGTTGGCAAGCTGATCGCGCTGATGCATTCGCAGAAGATTTCGGTGTTCGAGCTGGAAGACATCGGTGACTGGTGGACCAGGGCCGACGCCTCGCTGATCTCGCCCATCATCGCCGTGCCGACGACAGCCGGCACGGGCTCGGAAGTTGGCCGCGCCGGCGTGGTCACCCACCCGATCACCCATGAAAAGAAGATCATCTTCCATCCGCAGCTGATGCCGAAGGTGGCGTTGCTCGACCCTGAGCTCACCGTCGGCCTGCCGCCGAAGCTGACCGCCGCCACCGGCATGGATGCGCTGGCTCATAACCTCGAAGCCTATTGCGCACCCTTCTATCACCCCTGGTCGGCAGGCGTTGCGCTTGAAGGCATGCGGCTGGTGAAGGACAATCTCGCCAAGGCCGTGAAGAGGCCGAAGGACCTCGATGCGCGCGGCAACATGCTGGTCGCCTCCGCCATGGGCGCGACCGCCTTCCAGCGCGGCCTCGGCGGCATCCATGCGCTGGCCCACCCGTTCGGCGGCCTTTATGACGCGCACCACGGCCTGCTCAACGGCATCATCATGCCCTATGTGCTGAAGGCCAACCGCCGCAAGATC
>Ga0194051_1000513_pt1 | contig 21958 bp, 22 predicted proteins | sample SepL2320m_MetaG_FD_161275 | JGI IMG/M metagenome (GOLD analysis project Ga0194051, IMG submission 161275) | Anoxic zone freshwater microbial communities from boreal shield lake in IISD Experimental Lakes Area, Ontario, Canada - Sep2016-L239-20m | ecosystem: Environmental > Aquatic > Freshwater >... | reverse complement strand
GTCGCCGAACTGGTTGAACACGAACAGCGGATGGTAGCATGTGCATTCGAAGTGACCGTTCCAGACGCTGTTCTCCTGCTCGCCATAGGTCGGGCTTACACTCGAATCCATATCCAGTAGGATGCTGCCCGTTGAACGGCGAGCCTGCACCTTGTCGATCCAGTGGCCTGACAGATCGGAGAGCCCGGAAAGGTTCTTCTCCACCGTCAGCCACCTTGTCTCGAAGCGCCCCATCTGGCTGGCTGATGCCGAACAACCCTCGACAGCCTTGCCGCCGACAACCCAACGCATCGTCGGATCATAACGTAGGCGCTCGGCGTCGTTGACATCCTCGTATCCGGCCAGCCGTCCGAACACCGACTGCCGCAGCATGCCGACCAGCGCATGGCGTCCGTTCCTACCGGTGCGGGCATCGGCGAGCACGTCACCGGCCATCGCGCTGAGGCCTAAGGCATCGTCGAGTTCGCGATAGGCCAGCAGCCCGGCATCGGAGGTGAGCCGCGAACCATGGAACTCAAGCTTCAGGCGCCGGTCGAAATCGAGCCTGAGGGTACCATCACTCGATTCACCCGCCAGGTTCTCCATGATGGCCTCATGTGGTTCAGGTTAAACTACTGATATATATACCTGAATCGTGGAAAGTCTGCCAGAAATAAGTGTTTCATCTGGCGAATGCGGGATTAATCTGGCACCCCATGCCTTATCCCCAGCGCTGGCGCTACTTCCATCTTTGCAACAACGCCGGGCGACCAGTGTTCACGAAATCCATGATTGGCGCATTGCGGTTTTCACCAGCGTCCAACAGGTTCCGTCGCAGAGGCGGACTATTCAAACGTGTAACCGAGCGCCCGGTATCCCGTTCGCCGCTTTGCTGCCATGCGCGCCAGCATCGGCACCAGCTCGTCGACATAGTCGACGACGAGAACCTCGGTCTTCCCGTCATGCTGGCGGTGCAGACGACCAACATACTGAGCCAGAGTACCTTTCCAGGATATGGGCATCGTGAGGAAAAGCGTGTCGAGCCTTTGATCGTCGAAGCCCTCTCCAATATAGCGCCCCGTAGCAAGGATAAGCCGTTCCTGGTCATCGGCTACTTGTAGGGCAGCCTCAGCCGCCTTGCGTTCGCCGGCAGACATCCCGCCCCGAAGGACAACAAGATTGCGCACGAAGCGCGAAAAGCGCTTCTCGAGGTATTCGAGATGGTCCCTGCGCTCCGTCAGCAAGATAGGGGACCGCTTTGCTTCGAGAGCCTTCAGCACATCGTCGAAGATCAGGTTGTTGCGCGGCTCGTCTTGCGCTATGGCCGCATAGACCGCCGGCATGGAAGGGCGATCTGAGGCAGCCAAAGGCGGCAGCAACTGAAACTTCGTCGCTCGATGCTTGGCGCGGTGATTGATCCCCCGCTCGGCGGCCTGCGCACGCGCATCAACGCGATGTCGAACAGGACCGCACTGCATGAAGATGATCGGATGGTGACCATCTTTGCGAGCTACGGTCGCTGATAGCCCGAGGACATACCGCGCCTTTGCCCGCCTAGCCACCAGTTCAAAGCTTGCCGCCGAGAGATGATGGCATTCGTCGACGACAAGATGACCGTAGTCCGCCACCAGGTCTGATACTTCGCTCTGACGCACGAGGCTCTGGATCAGCGCGACATCAATGATGCCGGTCGGCTTCCGGCGTCCGCCACCGATGATGCCAATGTCCTTCGGATCGATATCGAGAAATGTCCTCAGCCGCTCCACCCACTGGGTGAGCAACTCGCGACGATGGACGAGAACGAGCGCATTGCGCCCCCGATGCGCAATGAGCGCGGCAGCCACAACCGTCTTGCCGAAGGCCGTCGTCGCCGCGAGCACGCCATGGTCATGCGGCAGGAGGGCGTCGAATGCCTTGACCTGTGGGCCGTACAGTGTCCCCTGGAATCTCACCCGGCTTGGAAGCGGATTGCCGATCACCCTGAGGTCGTCCACCTCAACTTCGGCGCCCTCGCCTCGGATCAGCGCAACGGCTTCATCGAGGCACCCCCGTGGCAATCCAACATGACGCGCATGAAGTTCGGCGCAAGAGATGATCCGTGGCTTGCCGAAGGTCGGGAACCGCATGGATTGCGCGCGATAGAACTCGGGATTTTGGAAGGCTGCCAACCGTATGAGCCGTGCTGTCATCGCCGGCGGCAAATCGACCCGGTCGATATAGAGCTGATCGGCGACCACGATGGTGATCTTGCTCGGCAGAGGAACGCCTATCGGACCAGTCTTCGGGCGCCGTGACGGCGCCATGCGCCACGGTTTGTCAGCATCCTCGTCTTCGACCGGCATCCGGACACCCAGAACACGGCCGCGCAACTCGGCATCGGCAACGATTTCCGATGCAACATTGCCTGATAGCCGTGGCATCGCCGCCAGGAACGACCATTGGTCGTCGTACGGGCGGAGGTCCTTGTCGATGAAGACACTGTTCCCAAGCTCGCGTGCCCTGCGTTGCAATGGCAAAGCGATTAGATTGCCGAAGCCGCCGACAGGCATGGTGTCCTGGCTTGGAAAGAAGCGATCATATGAGGCAAATCCTATCTCGGGACGGCGCTCCATGGTCTCCGTCAACATAGCAGCGCCAAGCTGTCGTGCAGTGCGCGCCGGAACCGGCTCGGAAAAGAAAATCCAGACGTGACCTCCATTGCCGGACCGAGACCGCTCAAGGGCGGCCGGCACCCCTTTGGTGCGGCACGTTTCCAGCATGGCCAACGCATCGGCCGCCCAATTCTCCTTGTCGAAATCGGCGGCAAGAAACCAACAGGTCTCGTCCGGAAGCAGCGGATAAACGCCCGCGGCGAAGTCATCGCCAGAGGGGCGCAGACTGTCGCAGCCGCGTAGGTGCTTTTCGATTATGTCGTCGGAGACCGGGATGAAGGCTTGATTAGGGCACTCCCCGCATTTGACCTGGGGCTTACCGCATATTCCCCTGACCCACTCCTTGGCGCACGCGGGCGCATAGCCGGACTTGGCAGTCTTCCGGTTTTCCCATCGGACAGGGAATACGTCAGGGCGACCTGCGAATAGGCGCCGAAACAGCGCGAACTTTTCCGTGGTGGATGACGCGGCCGTGACCCCCGGCGCGTCTGCAATGGCGGGCGCTGAATAATTTTCAGTCGCCGCCGAGCACCGGCTCATGAGATCCCTCAGCACGGCCTTGAGCTCTTTCCGCTCCGCTTCATTTGCGGCTAAACGGGATCGAATCCGTTCGATCCGAACTCCAAGCTCGTGCGCAATCTCGGCGTCACCGCCCAGCGCCAGTCGTTTCGACACATCTCCGCTCAGCCAGGTCTTCATGGAGTAGGCTCTCCATGCGGTCGCCGTCCTCGTCTCACGCGTGGCACCAGCGACTTGTCACCGGATTTCCAAGCTTTGACGTTCTGTGCTTTCCATCGCAACGCGGGAGATGCCTCTATCGCGGTGCGCACGGCTTCCGGAACACCCAGTGACGACGCATCGATATCACCCCGCTCCAGCACGCCATCCAGAAATGCCTTCTCGCCCGCTGTAAACTGAAACAGCGGCGCGAGCCTTTCGCGGCATTCAACCGTGACCCTCTCGATCCAGGCCGCTGGGCCGCCAAAGCGATCGAAATACCGGTCATGCAGGCAGATGGTCAGCTTGCCGGTGATGTCGCCGACCTCGCATCCGATGTCGTCCGGCGAGGCTGTGCGCCAATCGAAGCTCTTGGCGCTCGCACCGATCATCAAGGTGGCCGCCTTGATCTTCGCCCAGTCGAGATCCGGCATGGCGATGATCCGGTGCGCGTCGAACAGATCGCGCGCGGTGCGCCGCGTGACCAGCGCGGCCATCTTGCCGGCGACGATCTCATGAATGTCAAGAACCGGCACATTTGTAGCTCGATGCGATCCGATTGCCGCCGAGGACATGCGATCAACGCCGTACAGGGGACTGCGGTAAAGATAATTGATATCGATCTCGATGGTCCCCGCCCCACCGAGCGCGGAGGCATAGCGGTAGATCCATTTGCCTCCGGCATGCTCGGACGGCTCGCGCCGCGTGTTATAGCCCTTCGATTCCATCAACCGCTCGATCCGGTCCTCCAGTCCCGGTCGATCCGTATCCATCTGCTCCTTTTCGACCGCGCCGACATAGTTGACGTCGATATCGACAGAGAGGCGATCCAGATCGGAATGGAAAACGTTGAGCGCCGTGCCGCCCTTCAAGGCGATCCGCGGCCCGATCAGCGTATCGGCGCCAAAGGCATCGAGAATGTCGATCAGTCGGATCACCCGCTCCAGCGTCGCAGGCTGGAGCTGCCGCTCTGCCGCGATGTCCTGAAGGGTTTCTCGCGATGCGACCATCACACACCTTCAAAGGCGGCATCGACCGCCTCCGCCGGGAGAAGCACACGCCACGGCTTGATGAATACGGCATGACCTGGTTCAGCGCTCAGCGCGTAGTGCTTTGATCGCGGAAGCCGGGCCCGCAGACGCGCCAGGACATCGTCGGTGACGCCGAGCGCGCCGCGCCGCTTCTCGAGCCACCAACCTGAAACCGAGGCGAGCGATCGGTTGTCCAGTAGTTCAACATAGTCGGCGACCTTCGCCGGGTCGAGATAGCGCACCAGATCCAGCGACTTCAGGACTTCCTCGACGCCGCCGGCGAGTTCCGGCCGGTGCAGGACATCGACGATCGTGCGTTCGACCGCGGTCACACGAACCGCCACGCCTTGCCGATCTATGATCGTGGTCAGGTAGTCGGCCTTGTCGGCTGCCGCCAAGGCCTTGGGCGGAGTGACGAAGCGGCAAACCCCGAAGGGCAGGTCCACGCGTTCGGTCCGTCCCGCGCTGATGAGCTGGACCTCGTTGAACTCGGAATAGGCTATGCCATGCAGCTCAAGCGCGGAGTGAAACCCAAGGACGCCATCGGTGCGCAGCTTGCTCGCCGCAACGAAGCGGTCGATTACCATCCGGTCAGGCCCCAGATGGGCCGGTACGGCTGCGAACACCTCGCGACTAACCCGCTTGATGTTGCCGGCGCGCAGATGATGCCGTAGCAGGCTCGTAACATTGGCCGCGCCCGCCGGATGCCCAAAAGCGGCCGCGAACTCAGCCCGGGTGAAAACAGGATGAGCCGACAGGAAGCTGGCGGTTTTGTGCTGGCGAGGCGGCATGGAGAGTCTATAATTCTGCGTCATAATGGGTAATTTATAGCCATTATGACGCAAATTTGTCAACAGATCCTTCTCCGAAAAACGGGCCTGCCAGTCGTACCTTTCGGGCGTCAAAACGTGCCGAACAGGCTATGAATTACCCCTCCCAACGCATTTTCAAGAGCAAGCCGCCCTACGGAAAAGACCGTCAGCGCTATGCGCTCTATCTGACAGTCTTTTGGTTTTGGCTGGCGTGCATTTCAAAATTGAAAGTTGGATACCGGCAGCACGCGTAAATCTATGACGGTATCCTTTCAGCCTCCGAGATCGGAGATCAAAGATGCCGTCAAAACAACCGTCAAATCTCTTCGCTGGGCAGGACACCTTGGCGGCAAACCGGAGAATAAGCCTTGTAAATCCAACCACTTTCCGAAGCGCGTGGTCCAATTGATGATACAAGGCTGATCATCAATGAAAGAGACGACAAGGTATTGTTTTTTATACGATGTTCCACGCCACCCTACGCCAGACCACGCCAATCCCCTACTCCCACTCGATTGTCCCAGGCGGCTTGCTCGTCACGTCATAGACCACACGGCTCACACCGCGCACCTCGTTGATGATGCGGGTGCAGACGCGGGCGAGGAAGGCGTGGTCGAAGGGATAGCTTTCCGCCGTCATGCCGTCGGTCGAGGTCACGGCGCGCAGGCCCAGCACGCGATCGTAAGTGCGGCCATCGCCCATCACGCCCACGGTGCGCACGGGCAGCAGCACGGCGAAGGCCTGCCAGATCGCGTCATAGAGGCCGGCCTTGCGGATCTCGTCGAGATAGATGGCATCCGCCTTCCTGAGGATGTCGAGCTTCTCAGTGGTGATGTCATCATGCGGAATGCGGATGGCGAGGCCGGGACCCGGGAACGGATGGCGGCCGACGAAATGCGGCGGCAGGCCAAGCTCCTGGCCGAGCAGGCGCACCTCGTCCTTGAACAGTTCGCGCAAGGGTTCCACGAGCTTCATGTTCATGCGCTCAGGAAGCCCGCCCACATTGTGGTGCGACTTGATGGTGACGGAGGGGCCGCCGGTGAAGGAGACGCTTTCGATCACGTCCGGATAGAGCGTGCCCTGTGCAAGATAGGCCGCACCGCCGATCTTCTTTGCTTCCGCTTCGAAGACGTCGATGAACAGCTTGCCGATGATCTTGCGCTTCTTCTCGGGGTCGGTAACGCCTTCCAGTTCCTTGAGGAACAGCTTGGAGGCATCCACGTGAACGAGCGGAATGTTATAGGCCTCGCGGAACAGCTTCACCACTTCGTCCGCCTCGTTCAGCCGCATCAGGCCATGGTCGACGAAGATGCAGGTGAGCTGCTCGCCGATCGCCTCATGAATCAGCACGGCGGTGACGGCGGAGTCCACACCGCCTGACAACCCGCAGATCACGCGGTCGAGGCCGACCTGCTTCTTGATCTTGTGCACCATCTCCGACTTGAAGTGGGCCATCGACCAGTCGCCCTTGCAGCCGCAGATGTCGCGCGCGAAGTTGGCGAGCAGCTTCGCGCCGTCCGGCGTGTGCACCACTTCCATGTGGAACTGCGTGGCATAGAACTGGCGGCGCTCGTCGGCGATGGCCGCGAAGGGCGCGCCTTCCGATGTGGCGATAGCCTTGAAGCCCGGCGGAATGGCGGTGACGCGGTCACCGTGGCTCATCCACACCTGGTGGCGCTCGCCCGTTTCCCACACGCCGTCGAACAGCGCGTTGGGTTCCTTCACCTCGACGAAGGCCTTGCCGAATTCACGGTGGTCGGATGCTTCCACCTTGCCACCCAGCTGGGCGCACATGGTCTGCTCGCCATAGCAGATTCCGAGAACGGGAAGGCCGCTGGTGAACACCTTGTCCGGCGCGCGCGGGCTGCCGCCCTCATGCACCGAGGCGGGGCCACCCGACAGGATGATGCCCTTGAGGCCCGGCCAGTCCAGCGCCTTTTCGGCGGACTGGAAGGGGACGATCTCCGAGTAAACCCCCGCCTCGCGGATGCGCCGGGCGATGAGCTGGGTGACCTGGGAGCCGAAGTCGATGATGAGGATGCGGTCTTGCATGGCGGGTCATTAAGGAAGATGGCCGGAGTCTGCAAGATGCCCCGGCCCTCGCCCTGCTATTTCAGGCTGGAGATGTAATCCGCCACGGCCTTGACGTCCGATTCGGCCAGTTTGGAGAGGTTGGACTGCACCTCGCCCATGCCGCCTGAGGACATGTGCTCGTAGCCCATCATCTCGCCGTTCTGGAAGGCGGTGGTGAGGTCTGCGGCGTCGGTATACTTGCCACGGCCGATCAGGTCACGCAGCGAGGGCACCTTGCCTTCGCCGCCCGGATGCGGGCCGCCCTGGAACTGCTTCGACCAGTCGAAGGCCATGAACATGTTGCGCGGCGTGTGGCATTCGTTGCAGTGGCCTGCCCCGTTGGCGATATAGGCGCCGCGGTTCCATTCGGCCGACTGGGTCGGGTCCGGTTGCCAGTCATCCGTGTCGAAGGCGATGTGCTTCCAGATGCCCACGCCGCGGCGCAGCAGCCAGGGCGCCGGGATATCCGCCGTCTTCTCGGGCGCCACCACGGGGGTGAGCGAGTCGAGATAGGCCTTGATGTCGAGCACGTCGGAGGTCTTCATCCGCGCATAGGACGTGTAGGGGAAGGCGGGGATCAGGTTCTCGCCCTCGGGCGAGATGCCGCGCTGCACGGCATTGACGAATTCGAGATCCGTCCACTTGCCGATGCCGGTTTCCGGGTCGGGCGTCAGGTTGGGCGGATAGAAGGTGCCGACCGGCGTCTTGAAGGCCGTGCCGCCCGCAGGCAGCGAGGCGTCGACGTTTTTCAGGTCGGCACTGGGCTTGTGGCAGGACAGGCAGCCGGCCGCGTTGAACAGTTCCTTACCATTGGCAATGTCCGGCGTGTGTGCCGGGATATCGGCCGCCGTCAGGGGATAAGGAACACTCATCCCCCAGGCAATGCCAAGCCCCGCAACGGCGAAGACAGCAAGGAATGTCAGTAGCTTGGCACGGCGCGTCATGGCTTGATCCTTATTCGGCCTGCCGGAACTTCTCGTGGCAGCCCTTGCAGGATGCGCCGAGACCGGGGAAGGCAGCCTTGAACGAGGCCTCGTCGGTGCTGGCGTTCAGCGCCGCAACGGCAGTGTCGAGGTCCTTCCACGCGGCGGTGAAGCCGGCGGCGTCAGTCCAGATTTCGGCCTTGGCACCGGTCTTGACGGTGGCACCGGTCAGTGAGGAGGCGTTCCACACATCCTTCGCCACGCCTTCGGCCTGGGCATCGGTGATCGACTTTGCCGCGGCCTGCACGGCAGCGGTATCATACTTGGTTTCGCCCTTGAGCATCGACACGAGGTCCTTCATGGCCTTCATGTTGACCTTCATCTCCGCCTGGCGAGCGTTGATCATGTCGTCGGCGGTGCCAGCAGCGAGGCCGGCGCCAGCGCCGATGATGCCCACGCCGACGGCCAAGGCCAGTACGGCGGCCAAATTCTTCTTCATCGCGAACCTCGTGAAATGGGATTTTCCGGCAAGGAGGATGCCGGGGGGCCGTCATGGCACCCCGCTACCTGTGCGGGAAGGCTTACTTGCAGGCCTTGCCGAGCTCGGCCGTGAACTCGACCTTGGAGCCTATAAACTTCACGTCCTTGATGGTGCAGAGCACGCCTTCGTCCGGAGCGGAGATCTTGAAGTCATAGGTGCCGTCGGCAACTTCGGCGATGGCGACAGTCTTGCCGTCATCGAGGGCGCCTTCCTTGATTCCGTCCATGAGGTTGGCACCGAAGGCGTTCGCGCCGGCGGCCGACACGGTCAGCTCGTCGATGGGCAGGCCGCTGTGGTTGGTCACCGTAAGACCTGCCGCGAAAGCGGAAGAAGCCATCACCATCAGCGGAAGAGCAAAGAGAACTCGCTTCATTTCATGTTCCAATCTTGGTTGTCTCATGTTGTGCACCCGCGCGGACCGACCGGTCCCGGCGCTGGGCCGTCCGCTGCATCAGCGAACAAGCTTCACCTAGTTGCTGCAATGCGAGATATCTATTGGGCTGGGGTTTAAATCGGCCTGCACAAACCCACGTTAGGTCTCCCTAAACCCCCGTTTAGGCCGAAATCAGCCGAAAGCGATGTCCCACAGCAGCTTGACGTTGAGTGAAATGATGATGAGGGCGATCAGCCCGGCCACCACCGTGAGCCAGCCCGGTGCTGTGAAGACGCCCATCTTGGCGCGATCGCGGGTGAACATGACGAGCGGCACGATGGCGAAGGGCAGCTGGAAGGCCAGAACGACCTGACTGAGGATCAGCAGCATCCCCGTTCCCTCCACACCGTAATAGAGCGTCACAGCTGCCGCCGGGATGATGGCCACGATCCGGGTGATCAGCCGGCGCGCCCAGGCGGGCAGCCTGATGTCGAGGAAGCCCTCCATGACGATCTGGCCCGCCATGGTTGCCGTAACGGTCGAATTCAGGCCGCAGCACAGAAGCGCGATGGCGAAGAGCTTGGGCGCCAGCAGCGAGCCCACAAGCGGCGCCAGCATGGAATGCGCCTCGCCGATCTCGGCCACCGTCGTCTGGCCCGAGGCATGGAAGGTGGCCGCCGCCAGGATGAGGATTGAAGCGTTGATGAGCAACGCGAACATCAGGGCCGTGGTCGAATCCCAGGTGGCGAAACGCAGGGCCTCGCGTTTTTCAGGCAGGCTCTCGCCATAGGCCCGCGTCTGCACGATGCCGGAATGGAGGTAAAGGTTGTGCGGCATGACGGTGGCGCCGATGATGCCGAGCGCCAGGTAGAGCATGGCCGGGTTGTGGATGATCTCGGTGGTGGGCGCGAAGCCGCGGATCACCTGCCCCCAGTTCGGGTCGGCCAGCGCGATCTGCACGAGGAAGCACAGGAAGATTACGCCGAGCAGGGTGATGATGAAGGCCTCGATCCAGCGGAAGCCCAGGCGCTGCAGCCACAGGATCAGGAACACGTCGAGCGCGGTGATGATCACGCCCAGTTCCAGCGGGATGCCGAACAGCAGGTTGAGTCCGATGGCGGTGCCCACCACCTCGGCGATGTCGGTGGCGATAATGGCGATCTCGGCGAAGAGCCAGAGGATCCATGCCACGGGGCGCGGAAAGGCATCGCGACAGGCCTGCGCCAGGTCGCGGCCCGAACCGATGGCGAGCCGGGCGCACAGCGACTGCAGGATGATGGCCATGATGTTGGACATCAGCGCCACGGTGAGCAGGGAATAGCCAAACTGCGCGCCGCCCGCGATGGAGGTGGCCCAGTTGCCGGGGTCCATGTAGCCCACTGCCACAAGGAAGCCCGGCCCCACGAAAGCCATGGCCCGGCGGAAGAGCGAACCCTTCTCCGCCACGCGCACGGTGCGGAACACGTCGACCAGAGGCGGCTCGCCCCGGCCGCGGCGCCAGCCCGTTTCTTCCGGCAATTCGGTGGATGTGCTCACGCGGTCGGCCATGAGCAAAAGTTTAGCATTGGCTAAACCTATTGCAATGGGCTAATTCTCAAATCGTCGAGGAGCCCCCATTGCCGCAGCGGACGAAAAAACCAGGCGCGTCCAAGATACGCTCTGCCGCCTTCCAGAGGATCAGGGCCGACCACTCCTCCGAACTGGCGGAGGACTATGTGGAACTGATCGCCGACCTGATCGACGAAAAGGGTGAAGCACGCGGGTCCGATGTGGCCATGCGACTGGGCGTGGCCAATGCCACCGTGGTCAAGACGCTGAAGCGCCTGCAGGACGCAGGCCTGGTGACGCAGGAACCCTACCGCTCCATCTTCCTCACCGGCGAAGGCTGGAAAATGGCCGAGGACGGGAGGCGGAAGCACAAGATCGTCGAGGCCTTCCTGCTGGCGCTGGGCGTGTCCGAGGAAACCGCCCGCATCGACGCCGAGGGTATCGAGCACCACGTGAGCGAAGAGACGCTCCGCGCCATGGCACGGTTCCTTGCGCGGAAGGTGATGTAGGGCAGCGCCCCCAACTCATCATGCGCGGGCTTGACCCGCGCATCCTTTTCCGGCGCCCACAAAGGATGGCCGGGACACGCCCGGCCATGATGGGTCTCGAACTATCCCTTCTTCATCACCGCCATGAAGAACCCGTCCGTGTCATGCCGGGCGGGCGTGAGCAGCAGCGTGTCCTGCGAACCATCGGCCGAGACCGGCGCTTCGCCGCCGATCATGCGCTCCCAATGTTCCTTGTAAGGAATGATTCGCATCTCCTTGTGATGACTCAGGAAAGCGGCAACCTGCTCGGTATTCTCCTCCGGCAGCACCGAGCACGTGATGTAGAGGATCGTGCCGCCCGGTTTCACCAATTGGAACCCGTTTTCAAGCACTTGGGCCTGGTCCTTGATTCTTTGCGCGAACTGCTTCGGCGTGAGGCGCCATTTGGCGTCCGGCTTCCGCCGCCACGAGCCTGAACCCGAGCATGGCGCGTCGATCACCACGCAGTCGAAGGGACCAGCGGCCTCGAGCTTGCCCTTGTCCTGCGTCGAGATCACCTCGCAGTTGGTGACGCCGGCACGTGTCAGTCGTTCGAAGATGGGGCGCAGGCGGAAGCGGTCGAGGTCATGGGCGACGAGCCTGCCCTCGTTCTTCATCATGGCGGCAAGCGCCAGCGTCTTGCCACCGGCACCCGCGCAGATGTCGGCCACGCTCATGCCGGGTCGCACACCCGACAGCAACGCCACCACCTGCGAGCCCGCATCCTGAACTTCGAACCAGCCCATGCCATGGGCAGGCTCCACCTCGACATTGGCGTTGCGGGTGTCGGGGCCGGTCGCCGGAATGCGCACGGCAAGCCGCGACCACGGGCCTTCCACGGCACCGAAACGTTCCAGAGCGGAGAGCACCTGGCCGCGATCCGCTTTCAACAAGTTGACTCGCAGGTCAACCGGCGCGCGCTGGGCAAGGGCAGCGCCTTCCTCCGCGGCTTGGCCGCCGAAGGCCTTCTCATAGGACGCCGCCAGCCACTCGGGCACATCGCCCGCGACATGCACCGGCAGAACGGCGGGAAGAGCGCGGTCGAGTGCCTTGCGCTCCTCGGCCGTCAGCTTGCCCGGCCCGTGTTCTTCTTCCGCCATGGCCGCGATGGCCTCGGTCGAGAGCCCCCAGACGTCACGCAGGCCTGCAAGCGCCAGCGCGCGCGGGACGTCCTCGCCCATCCGGAAGGCCAGTGAATTGCGGCGGCGCAGCGCGTCATAGACCAGCGTGCCGATGGCGTGGCGGTCAGTGGAGCCGGCGAAGCGGTGGGCCTTGCCCCAGTCCTTCAGCGCCTCGGATGCCGGACGATGGCGCCCGAAAATCTCGGTGAGAACGTCAATCGCCGCGGAGACGCGGCCTGCGAGACGCATCTGCTATCCGATCACATAGAGGCGGAGGGCGAACCAGCCCCACATGGTGGCGATGGTGATAAACCCGACGAGAAAGGCCCGGAAGCGGCGGATCACCACATTGTTGCCCGTGTGGATGACACTGTGGACGATGCGGCTGGCGATGAACAGCCATGCCAGCACCACCGTCAGCCAGTCCACCTTGACCAGCAGGATCATGAGCGGAAGCAGCGCATAGAACAGCACCGGCAGCTGGAACTGGCTGTCATAGTTGTTGGACAGCTTGCGAACGTCATCCGGCCAGCGCGAATTGTCGATCGACACGTCCTTGATCCGCACCCGGCCTTCCTTTACCGCCCGCGTGCGGGCGCGCCCCATGCGCATGCCGAGGCTGGTCACCCACGCCACATGCACGAAGACCGGCAGCAGCAGCCACTGGACGATGGTCATGCCTCAGCTCTGCCGCTGGTAGTTGGGCGCCTCGCGGGTGATCATCACGTCATGCACGTGGCTCTCGCGCATGCCAGCCGAGGTGATGCGGATGAACTGCACGCGCTCACGCATCTCGGCGAGGTCAGCCGCACCGACATAGCCCATGGCGGCGCGAAGCCCACCCACCAGCTGGTGCAGCACCGCGCCCACCGGCCCCTTGTAGGGCACCTGGCCCTCGATGCCTTCGGGCACCAGCTTCAGGCTGTCCTTCACCTCCTGCTGGAAGTAGCGGTCAGCGGAGCCGCGCGCCATGGCTCCCACCGAACCCATGCCGCGATAGGCCTTGTAGCTGCGGCCATTGTAGAGATAGACCTCGCCCGGGCTCTCATCGGTGCCCGCCAGCAGCGAGCCGATCATGGCGACTTCCGCGCCTGCGGCCAGCGCCTTGGCGAGATCGCCCGACAGCTTGATGCCGCCGTCGGCGATCACCGGCACATCCTGCTTGGCACTCTCTTCCGCGCAGTCCATGATGGCCGAGAGCTGCGGCACGCCCACGCCCGCAACAACGCGCGTGGTGCAGATGGAGCCGGGGCCGATGCCGATCTTCACCGCATCCGCACCCGCGCCGATCAGCGCCTTCACGGCTTCGGCGGTCGCCACGTTGCCCGCCACGATCTGCACCTTGTTGGACAGCTCCTTGAGGCGGGTGACTTGGCGGATCACGTTTTCGGAATGGCCATGCGCCGTGTCGACGACGATGAGGTCGGCACCCGCATCAACCAGCATGGCCGCGCGCTCGAAGCCTGCATCACCCGTGCCGGTGGCTGCCCCCACCAGCAGGCGCTCCTGCTCGTCCTTGGCGGCCAGCGGATGGTCGGCGGCCTTTTCCATATCGTTGACGGTGATGAGGCCCACGCACTTGAAGTCGTCATCGACGACGATCAGCTTCTCGATGCGATACTTGTGCAGCAGCCGGCGCGCCTCGGCGCGGTCCACGCCGGCCTTGACGGTGACGAGGTTCTGGTTGGTCATCAGGTCCGCCACCTTCATGTTGAGGTCGGTGGTGAAGCGGACGTCGCGGTTGGTGATGATGCCGCAGAGCTTGCCATTGTTGTCCACAACGGGAATGCCGGAGATGCGGTGCTTCTCCTTCAGCGCCTGCACGTCGCCCAGGGTCGCATCCGGCGCGATGGTAATGGGGTTCACCACCATGCCTGATTCGAATCGCTTCACCCGGCGCACATGCTCGGCCTGCTCATAGGGCTCGAGATTCTTGTGGATGATGCCGAGGCCCCCGGCCTGCGCCATGGCGATGGCGAGGGGAGCCTCCGTCACCGTGTCCATCGCAGCGGAAATGATGGGAATCGAGAGTTTCAGCGTCTTTGTCAGCCGCGTTCCCGTCTTCACCTGGGCAGGCAGCACGGAAGAGGCGCCGGGCTTCATCAGCACGTCGTCGAAGGTCAAATATTCGGGGATCTGCCTCGGCATGGGCCAACCTCTCAGGCGAATTGGAGTCAGGTGAAGATTGGCGACCGTCCTTAACACTGGCGTTACGGCCCGGGCAAGCGGCGAATCCCAGCCTTCACTTGCAATCGACCCCATCCAGCGCCTATTTCTGAAGGCATGATTTCACAGCGCGCCCGCTATGCCTTCAAGGCGATGGTCGCCCTCGCCCGGGCGAAGCCCGGCGAAGGCCTGCAGATCCGCCAGCTCTGCGAACAGGAAAAGCTGCCGCGCAAGTTCCTCGAGCAGATCCTGCTGTCGCTGAAGGCCGCGGGCTACATCACCAGCCGCCGTGGCCGCGACGGCGGCTATGAGATGCTGAAGGACCCGGAGAAGATCCACATCGGGCCCCTGCTGCGCACCGTGGACGGCCCCATCGCACCACTGCCCTGCCTGTCGCGCACCGCCTACCGCCGCTGCGAGGACTGCCGGGATGAGTCGCATTGCGAACTCCGCATCGCCTTCGACAAGGCCTATTCCCTCTATCTCTCCGCTTTGGAGAAGACCACCCTGGCCGAAGTCATGAACGCCGCCGGGGCACCGGCGAGACATCTCCTTCTGGAACAATGACCCATCGTCTTCTCCCGCTTCTTCAGCGGGAGAAGAAGGGACCCGTTGCAAAGCAACGGGGAGATGAGGGGAACTCATATGACGCCTAGGCGTCGGAGCACGCTTTCCCTCACCTACCCCGACTGCGTCGGGGCCCCCTCCTCTCCCGCCAAGCGGGAGAGGACGATCACCCGCTGCCACCTAAACCTCTGAAATCTTTATTTAGAACGGTTTGTTCGACAAAGCGAACTTTTTGACTTGATCTCCTACTAATCCCGTATAGTATTGGGCCATCAACTGAAGGAGACCCCAATGCGCCTGCTGACCCGCCGTTCGATTGCCCTTGGCGCTGCCGCGCTGTTCCTGTCCGTCGGGGCCGCCCAGGCCCTGGCCGACCGCACCCTGCTCAACGTGTCCTATGATCCGACACGCGAATTCTACAAGGAATTCAACGCCGCCTTCGCCGCCGACTGGAAGGCCAAGACGGGCGAAACCATTACCATCGAGCAGTCGCATGGCGGCTCCGGCAAGCAGGCCCGCGCCGTGATCGACGGCCTCCAGGCCGATGTCGTGACCCTGGCTCTGGCCGGCGACATCGACCAGATCGCCAACAAGACCGACAAGCTGCCCAAGGACTGGGCGGCGAAGCTTCCGAACAATTCTGCTCCCTACACCTCGACCATCGTGTTCCTCGTCCGCAAGGGCAACCCCAAGGGCATCAAGGACTGGAATGACCTGGTGAAGGACGGCGTGCAGGTGATCACGCCCAACCCCAAGACCTCCGGCGGTGCCCGCTGGAACTACCTCGCGGCCTGGGCCTATGCCTCCAAGCAACTGGGCGGTGACGAAGCCAAGGTCAAGGAATGGGTGGCCGACCTCTATCGCAATGTGCCCGTCCTCGACACAGGTGCGCGCGGTTCCACCACCACCTTCGCCCAGCGCGGCATCGGCGACGTGCTGATCAGCTGGGAGAACGAGGCCTTCCTCGTCCAGAAGGAATTCGGCGCCGACAACGTCGACATCGTCGTCCCCTCGCTCTCGATCCTCGCCGAGCCGCCGGTGGCCGTCGTGGAAGGCAACGCCGAGGCCAAGGGCAACCTTGACGTGGCCGAAGCCTATCTGAAGTTCCTCTACACGCCGGAAGGCCAGAAGCTGGCGGCCAAGAACTTCTTCCGCCCGGTCGATCCCTCTGCCGCCGATCCGGCTGACCTTGCCCGCTTCCCCAAGATCGAACTCGTCTCGATCGACAAGGACTTCGGCGGCTGGTCCAAGGCGCAGAAGGAATTCTTCGCCGACGGCGCGATCTTCGACCAGATCTACCGCCCGACCAACTGATGACCTTCCTGCCGTCCTCCCTGCGGCAGCCGAGCGCCCTTCCCGGTTTCGGGTTGGCGCTCGGTTTCACGTTGGCCGCACTGAGCCTCATCGTGCTCTTGCCCCTCGCAGCACTCGTGCTGAGGGCGGCCTCCATCGGCCCTGCCGACTTCTTCAAGATCGCCAGCGACCCACGCACCCTGGCGGCCTTGCGCCTCTCCTTCGGCACAGCGCTGATCGCGGCCCTCATCAACACGGTGTTCGGCCTGCTCATCGCATGGGTGCTGGTGCGCTATCGCTTCCCCGGCCGCCGCATCATCGACGCCGCGGTCGACCTGCCCTTTGCACTTCCCACCGCAGTCGCGGGCATTTCCATGGCCGCAATCTATGCGCCCAATGGCCCCATCGGCTCCATCGCTAAGAACTTCGGACTGAAGATCGCCTATACGCCGCTCGGCATCGTGCTGGCGCTCGTCTTCATCGGCCTGCCCTTCGTCGTGCGCACCGTGCAGCCGGTTCTCGAAGAGGTGGAGAGTGACATCGAGGAGGCATCAGCGCTCCTCGGCGCCAGCCGCCTGCGCACCGTGTTCCAGGTGGTGCTGCCGCATGTCTATCCGGCCCTCCTCACCGGCTTCGCGCTCGCCTTCGCGCGGGGCGTTGGTGAATACGGCTCGGTCATCTTCATCGCCGGCAACATTCCGCTCGTCTCGGAAATCGCGCCGCTGCTGATCGTCATCAAGCTCGAGGAATTTGATTATGGCGGTGCCACCGTCATCGCCACGCTGATGCTGGCGATCTCGTTTGCCATGCTCTTCCTCATCAACGCCATCCAGGGCTGGAGCCGGACCAAATATGGCAATGTCTGACCGCTTTCTGCCGCTCGCTCACACGCCCGAACGCGCCACCAGCGAAACGGCGCTGACCAAGGCCGTGCTGATCGGCATCGCCGGGCTGTTTCTGGTGGCCATCCTGTTCTTCCCGCTCGTCACCGTCTTCATCGAGGCGCTGCGCAAGGGCTGGGGTACGCTGTTCGAGAACTTCAGTGACCCCGACACGCTGGCAGCCATCCGATTGACGCTGCTGGTCGCCGCCATCGCCGTGCCCTTCAATGCGGTGGTGGGGCTTGCCGCGTCCTGGGCCATCGCCAAGTTCGAGTTCAAGGGAAAGAACTTGCTGCTCACGCTGATCGACCTGCCTTTCGCGATCTCGCCCGTGATATCGGGTCTGGTCTTCGTGCTGCTGTTTGGTGCGCAGGGCTGGCTTGGCCCATGGCTTGTCGCGCACAATGTCCAGATCATCTTCGCGGTGCCGGGCATCGTGCTGGCCACGGTGCTCGTCACCTTCCCCTTCGTGGCGCGCGAACTGATCCCGCTCATGCAGTCGCAGGGAACCTCGGAAGAAGAAGCCGCCCTGATGCTCGGTGCGTCCGGCTGGTACACTTTCTTCAAAGTGACATTGCCCAACGTGAAATGGGCGCTGCTTTATGGCGTGCTGCTCTGCAATGCCCGCGCAATGGGCGAGTTCGGCGCCGTGTCGGTGGTCTCCGGCCATATCCGCGGTCTCACCAACACCATGCCGCTGCACATCGAGATCCTCTACAACGAGTATAATTTCGTCGGCGCCTTCGCCGTGGCCTCGCTGCTGGCGGGCCTCGCACTGTTCACGCTTCTCGCCAAATCCCTGCTCGAATGGCGCTTTGCCGGCGAACTCGCCGCGTCCTCGCGCCGCAACTGATTGAAGGAGACACACCATGTCCGTCCCCGTCCGCGTCCGGAACCTGGAAAAGAACTTCGGCCGATATCCGGCCCTGAAGGGCGTCTCGCTCGACGTCGAGGCAGGTGAACTCGTGGCGCTGCTCGGCCCCTCGGGCTCTGGCAAGACCACGCTTCTGCGTGCCATCGCCGGCCTCGAGCAGCCCGATGCCGGGCAGGTGCTGTTCGGCGACATCGATGCCAACACGTTGAGCCTGCGTGAACGCCGCATCGGCTTCGTGTTCCAGCAATATGCGCTGTTCAAGCACATGAAGGTGTTCGACAACATCGCCTTCGGGCTCCGCGCCAGGCCGCGGGTATCAAGGCCTTCCGAAGTGGTCATCAAGGCGAAGGTCATGGAACTTCTCCATCTCGTGCAACTCGATGGCCTCGAGGCGCGGTATCCGGCCCAACTTTCGGGCGGCCAGCGGCAACGCGTGGCGCTCGCCCGCGCCCTCGCCATCGAGCCGCGCGTGCTGCTGCTGGATGAACCCTTCGGCGCGCTTGATGCGCGCGTCCGCAAGGACCTGCGCAAGTGGCTGCGCGAACTGCACCAGCGCACCGGCCACACCACGCTCTTCGTCACCCACGACCAGGACGAGGCCTTTGAACTCGCCGACCGCATCGCCATCCTCGACCACGGCCGCATCGAGCAGGTGGGAACGGCAGCCGAGATCCTCGAGCGCCCGGCCACGCCGTTCATCGACAGCTTCATCGAAGGCATCGCCCGGCGCGAGGCGCAGGCCCGCGAATGGGCGAAGCCGCATGTGGTGGTGAGCCGGTAAATCAGCAGAAGCCAATTCATCAAAATGAAAATGGCCGGGACGAGCCCGGCCATGGCGGAAGAAGGTTTTTTGGACATTACCCTTTTCTAGCACACTGAGCGCGCGTTGTCAAGGACTAAATTCCCTCGAAAGGAATAGCTCTCAGCCAGCTCCACCCCGGAAGCCCATGGCCAGCACGAAGAGTTCGGCCGAGTCGTCCCGGCTCGCCATCGGCTTCAGGTGGCGCACGCTCGCGAAATCCTTCTTCATCATCTTCAGCATCTCGCCCTCGGTGCCGCCACGCAGCACCTTGGCGAGATAGGTGCCACCAGGCTTCAGCACTTCCTTGGCGAATTCATATCCGGCTTCCGCCAGCGCCATGATGTTGATGTGGTCAGTCTGGCGGTGGCCCGTGGCATGGGCCGCCATGTCGGAAAGCACGCAATCCGCCTTTTCGCCGCCAAGCGCCTCGATCAGAAGCGCAGGCGCATCATCTTCTAGGAAGTCCTTCTTGAAGATGGTGACATCTGAAAGCGGGTCCATGCCATGCATGTCGATGGCAATCACCTTGCCCCGCCCCACGTCCGCCTTGGTGCGCTTCACCGCCACCTGGCTCCAGCCGCCGGGAGCGGCACCCAAATCGACGATACGGCCGCCGGGTTTCAGGAACTTGTACTTGTCGTCGATCTCGGTGAGCTTGAAGGCTGCGCGTGAACGATAGCCCAGCTTGCGCGCTTCATGCACGTAAGGATCGTTCAGCTGGCGTTCGAGCCAGTTCTTCTGCGAGACGGTGCGACCCTTGCCGGTTTTCACCCGCACCTTGAGGCGCACGCCCGGCTTCTTGCCACTTCCTGGCCGGCTCATGCAGCACCCCCGTAGGTTCCGTCTTCCTTCATTAGCATGGTCAGAATGCCCTCGCGCAAGCCCCGGTCCGCCACGCGAATGCGCTGTGCGGGGAAGGCAAGGCGGATTTCCTCGAGAATGGCGCAGCCCGCTAGCACCAGATCGGCCCGCTCGCGTCCGATGCACGGGTTCGCCGCGCGCTGTTCGTAAGAAAGATGCAGGAGCCTGTTCGTCACGGCGCCAATGTCGTCACTGTCGAGCCAGCAACCGTCGACACGGGAGCGATCATAGCGCTGCAGGCCGAGCTGCACGCCGGCAATCGTCGTGACTGTGCCTGACGTTCCGAGAAGATGCGATGGTACGGGCGGTGTTCCGCCATTGGCAGCTGACACGCGCTCGGCGAACTCCCGCAGCATGGGGCGCAGATATTCCCGCATGGCCTCGAAGGAGGCGGGCGTCACGTCGACACCGCCACCGAAACGCTCGGAGATGGTGACCACGCCGGCCGCCAGCGACGTCCATGCGACTGTTTCGAAGCGCTGGCCGGCGCGGCGCATCCACAGCACCTCCGTCGAGCCACCCCCGATGTCGAAAACGAGTGCCGTTTCCGCCTCGCTGTCGACCAGCGGTTCGGCGCCCACTGCGGCGAGCCCGGCCTCCGTCTCCCGGTCGATGATTTCCAGCCCGAGGCCCGTCTCGGATTTCACGCGGTCGATGAATGCCGGGCCATTCTCGGCCATGCGGCAGGCCTCGGTGGCCACCAGTCGCACCCGGTCAACCTTGCGCCAGCGCAGCTTGTTCGCACAGACCCGCAGGGCATCGATGGTGCGGCCCATGGCGTCGTCGCTTAGTCGCCCGGTCTGCGCCAGCCGCTCGCCAAGCCGAACGATGCGGGAAAAGGCATCGACGACCGAAAACCCATTCTGGGTGGGGGTGGCGATCAGGAGCCGACAGTTGTTCGTGCCAAGATCGAGGGCGCCATAAAGGCCCCCCGGCGGCTGCTCGCGCGAAACAGGCGGTCTCCGGGCGTGATGGCCCCCGGCCGCCGGTTTGCGCCGTGACCGGTCCTTGCCCGGCCTGCTGGTCGCATCCACGTCCAAACCTTTCAAGGGCAACCGGGCTCGACGGAAGACCGGAGCGACGGCGGTTGCCCTTACAATCATTGCGTTATCCGGAATGTAACAGCTTACGCCACCCCTCACAAAACAAATCTCCCGATTGAACAGGCGGGAAAATTAACCTGAAGTTGAGACATCAAGCGCCAAATGAAACTATAACTTCCGGGTGAGTGATGCGTACTTTCGGCCCCAAATGGTTCAAGGACGGTTCGCTGATCGGCGAGTTCTCGGATAAAATCGACTAAACTATTGATATTTCATGGGAAACATCCCAAAATGGGGGTACAGGCAATGTGTGGTTTCCTATGGAAAACGACGGTTTTGACCGAGGTATTGTACCCCCAAGGAGGAGGACAAAATGGCATGGAAACTCGAGCCCGGCCTGCGGCTGGCGATCAAGGCGATCCTAGAAGTTCGCGCCCAGCACGAGCAGGGCTCCGAAGCGTGGGAGGCATGCGACGAGATACTGCAGACGATCCACATCGAGACCGATCAGCGTTCGATGGAGATCGCCGCCGAGCTCGACGAGCTTCCTCATTGATAGCCCCCCTGCCCGTCGTCCTGAGCGGCTGCAGCGGCAAGGGCCGAGGCCCCGGCTACCGGAGCACCCAGCGAGAAGTAGGCCAGCCCAGACGGGCTGCTGGGTCGGGCGATGCCGCTCTCGGCCTTGTAGCCTGCCTTTCTGTGGACCTTGTCGGCAGCCTTGATCTGGTCGAGGGACATCCTCGGCAGGTGGCGGATCTGTCACAACGCCCTATACAGGAAATCACGACCCGCGACGTCGTGACCGTCCTAAGGAGAGAGGAAGAGGCTGGCAATCTCGAGACAGCTCGTCGAATGCGCACCGTCATTGGTGAAGTGTTCCGCTATGCAATGCAGCATGGCCTAGTCGCCAACGACCCGACGCAAGCCACGCGTGGCGCCATAGCCCAGCCCCGTCCACGCAATCACCCGGCCATCATTGATCCACAGGAGCTCACCAAGCTACTTAGGTAGCTGACGGGAAACGGAGCGTGTTTCGGTTGAGCCCACTGTCACCGCCCGGCGACAGGCTGGCAGCATGGGCGGCCCGGCGGAGATCGTTCTGGCTGTATGCACCAAAGCCGCCAGCCAGCCGGCTGCTAGTACCGCAACGTTCATGGCCTTGATTCTGCATCTTT
>Ga0194051_1000512_pt1 | contig 21962 bp, 26 predicted proteins | sample SepL2320m_MetaG_FD_161275 | JGI IMG/M metagenome (GOLD analysis project Ga0194051, IMG submission 161275) | Anoxic zone freshwater microbial communities from boreal shield lake in IISD Experimental Lakes Area, Ontario, Canada - Sep2016-L239-20m | ecosystem: Environmental > Aquatic > Freshwater >... | reverse complement strand
AGGCGCAGGCCCAGCGTGTAGCCCAGCCAGTTGGGAACGGCGGAGGCGCCCAGGAACCAGCCCTCGTGGTCATAATCCGCGTCGTCGAAGCGGGCCAGCGCGTGGGGGCGGTAGGCCTCGCAGGTGGAGGGTGGCACGGCGTGCTCGAAGGGCTCCGGCGGGCAGGACATCATCTCATGCACGAAGCGCTGGGCGAGGCCCTCGGACACCAGCGCGCCGCCCAGCGTCTCGCCATAGCCCGGCCCCTCCCAGCGCAGCGCGTGGTGGACCTCGTGGAACAGCGTCTTCAGCACTTCGTCATGCAGGTTCTCGCCCGCGTGGATGGGGCCAAGGTCGAGGCGCAGGCCGATGACGCCCGGCTCATAGCAATGGCCGCTGACCCGCATCGACCCCGGCCCGTGGTGGGCGCCGCTGATGACGATGTCGAGCGCCAGCGGTACGGACACCGCCGCGACGCGCACCTCCGCCTCCGCACAGGCACGGCGGATAACTGCCGCGAGCGCGCCGAACTGGCTGCGGGCATTCACCAGGTGGATCATCCATGAGGCCATACGGGTGGTGGTACTGCGCGGCAGGTTGACCCTTGGAAAGGTAGCTTCCCCGGGTTCACGGTGCAAGGCCATGGTCACTCTCCTCACCCAGAGTTGACGGGGACGCTGGCGTCAGGCCCGGTCACGGCGAAGGATGCGCCTGCTGATCCTGCGCGGGCCTGACCCCCTGCCCGCTTTCCGCCTTCCCGTTTCCCTTTCGGGCGGCCCGTGGCAACGCCGGACTGGGCGGTGGCGCCCGCTCCGTCAAAATCTTGCCGGGTTTTCAAGGTGAAGCGGGACATTGTGCAGCGCCGCCTAGTGTTGCGCGCCGTGATTGTGTATGAATCGCCCTTGGGGCAACTGTGGGGAACTCCGGATGAGCTTGAAGGTGAGGGATGGACGCGGGCTGGCGGCACTGGCGCTGGTGGCACTTGCGCTGGCAGGCTGCTCGGGCTTTCCGGGCGGCGACAAGGCCGCGCCCCCCGACGTGCCGCAGGTGATGACGGCCGCCGAGATCCGCTCCACGCTGTCAGGCCGGAGCTGGCGCTTCCAGGGCCCCAACAACACCGGCACCACGCTTTATGCCGACAACGGCTCCTCGCTCGTCGAGGTGGACGGCAAGGGCAAGACCAAGGGCAAGTGGATGACCAAGGACGGCCAGCTGTGCGAGAGCTTCGACCCCTCGCCGCCGTGGCTGCCGGGCGGCGTGCCGATGAGCTGCTACCCGTTCTCGCGCGGCACCGCGCCCAACACCTACCAGGCCGGCAAGGCCGTGTTCTCGCCCGCCTCGTAAGCGCCAGCCGCACGGCTGGTGTTCCGCCACATTTGAGCCATAGGCTCTTCAAGATGATGCCCTCGGCAGGCGCGATACGTTCTGCCGGGTTGATGTGTTTTTGGGGTTGAGTTGATGTTGTCGCGCCGCCGCCTGTTGCTTTCCGGCCTTGCACTTGGCCTTTCCGGCCGCGCGGTTTTCGCACAGACCTATGGCAACGAGGCAGACCCCTTCGGCGGCATGGAGGCCGGGGCCGACACTGGCGGCGAGCTGTTCAACCCCGACCTGCTGCCGCCTGCTGAAAGCCCCATCGACTTTCCCGTGCCGGTCATCCCCGACCGCCGCATCAAGAAGCAGTTCCGCCGCCAGATGGTTGAGTTCGACGGCCCAGAAGAACCGGGCACCCTCGTGGTCGACCCCGACAACCGCTTCCTCTACCACGTGCTCGCCTATGGCAGTGCCATGCGCTACGGCGTGGGCGTGGGCCGTGCGGGCTTCGCCTGGACCGGCAATGCCCAGATCGGCATGAAGCGGCGCTGGCCGCGCTGGGTGCCGCCGCGCGAGATGGTGGAGCGCGACCCGCGCGCGCGTGAATGGGTAAACGGTCAGCCCGGCGGGCCGGACAATCCCTTGGGCGCCCGCGCCCTCTACCTTTATGCCGGCGGTCAGGATACCATGTATCGCATTCATGGCACCAACCAGCCGGAGTCCATCGGCAAGGCCATGTCATCAGGCTGCATCCGCATGCTGAACCAGGACATCGCGGAACTCTTCGACCAGGTGATCGTCGGCACGCCCGTCACCGTGCGCCCGTCGCGGGGCACGTGATGGGCGCGATCAGCACCATCGGCTTCGATGCGGATGATACGCTGTGGCAGAACGAGACCTTCTTCCGCATGACCGAGCAGCGCTTCACCGAGCTGCTCTCCGAGCATGGCGCGCATGAGGTGATCTCGGCGAAGCTGCTGGAGGCCGAGCGCCGCAACCTGCGCTTCTATGGTTTCGGCGTGAAGGGCTTCACGCTCTCGATGATCGAGACGGCGGTGGAGGTGACGAATGGCCAGGTCTCGGCCTCGGTCATCGCCGAGATCCTCGGCTTCGGGCGGCAGATGTTGCAGAACCCGGTCGAGACGCTGCCCCATGCGAAGGAGACGCTCGATGCCCTGGCGGGCAAGTATCGCATCCTGCTCATCACCAAGGGCGACCTCTTCGACCAGGAGCGCAAGCTGGCGCAGTCGGGCCTGGGTGATTATTTCTCCGCCGTGGAGATCGTCAGCGACAAGACACCCGAGACCTACAGCCGCATCTTCACCCGCCATGGCGAAGGCCCCGCGCGCGCCGTGATGGTGGGCAATTCACTGAAGTCGGACGTCCTGCCTGCGCTGCGCGCCGGAAGCTGGGGCGTTTACGTGCCGCATGAGTTGACCTGGGTGCTGGAGCACGCCGAGGCCCCCGAGGCCGACCCGCGCTTCCGCCGCATCACCGACTTGAACGCACTTCCCGACCTGATTCCCCAAATGACTTGAAGGCATGTGCCGCCTGTGGCACATGCGGCCAACACCCCGAGGACAATATAACTTGAACGCCCGATTCGTCCGCACCCTGACAGCCGCCGCACTCGTCCTGGCGCTCGCCGCCTGCTCGACCGGCCCCAAGGGTGTTCGCATCACCAACAACGGCCAGTCCGCCACCACCGACAAGACGCCGGTGCCGATCACCAATTTCACTGCCGAGCAGATCCGCGCCGCGATCACCGGCAAGACGTTCCAGTACACCCGCAACGACGGCAACGGCTTCGTCACCTACAACGCCGACGGCACCTTCAGCTTCCAGGACGACGCCAAGGGCGGCGGCGTCGGCAAGTGGACGGCGAACGGCACCCAGTTCTGCGAGACATGGGGCAAGGGCATGGCGGAGTGCGGCGTGTTCAAGAACACCGGTGACGCCTTCTTCGCCGCCAACTCGCGGCTCGTCGAGATGAAGACGTAAGGGACTTCACCAACCCCCTGTCATCCATCATGGCCGGGCGTGACCCGGCCATCTTTTTTGGCCGCATCAAAAGGATGCGCGGGTCAAGCCCGCGCATGATGGATGGAGAATCTACTCGTTCAGGAACGGATTGGTCGCGCGCTCCTGCCCGATCTGGCAGGGCTGGCCATGGCCCGGCAGGCACACAACGTCATCGCCCAGTGGATAAAGCTTCTCCTTGATCGAGCGGATCAGCGTCGCATGGTCGCCGCGCGGAAAGTCGGTGCGCCCGACAGAGCCCTGGAACAGCACGTCGCCCACCAGCGCGAAGCGGTTCTGGTCGTTGAAGAACACCACCGAGCCAGGCGTGTGCCCCGGTGCCTCGTAAATCTTGAATTCAAGGTCGCCCACCGTCACCGTGTCGCCTTCCTTCAGCCAGCGGTCCGGCGTCACGGGCCGTACGCCCGCCATGCCGTACTTGGCGCCCGACTCCGGCAGCGCCTCGAGCAGGAAGGTGTCTTCCACATGCGGGCCCTCGATCGGCACGCCCAATGTTTCCGCCAGTTCCGCAGCCCCGCCCGCATGGTCGATGTGGCCGTGGGTGAGCAGGATCTTCTCCACCTTGACGCCCGACTGCTTGATGGCATCGAGGATCACCGGAACGTCGCCGCCGGGGTCGACGATGGCGCCCACCTTCTTCGCTTCGTCATAAACGAGCGAGCAATTCTGCTGGAACGGCGTGACCGGGATGATGAAGGCTTTCAGCTGTGTCATGGCGGCATTGCATAGCTGTGCCCCAATCGCCGCGCAACCGCCTTGCCCGGTGCGGCGCGGCCCTCTAGAGCTTGTTGAACAACAGTTCAAGTTACCGCAGGGACCATGCCAACGACCGAAAGCACATCGCGCACCGGGATCATCATTGCCGCCCTGGCAACGGTGGGCGCGTGCGACATTGCCTTCGGACTGACGCTGCAGTTGCTCCCGCTGCTGATGCACGAGCGCGGCTGGCCTGCCTGGACCATCGGCCTCAACTCCGCCATGGGGCCGATCGGCATTCTGCTGGCCGGACCGTTCCTGCCGCGCATCATCGCCCGTGTGGGCACCAAGCGTACCGTGCTGATCATCATCGGCGTGCTGGTCGTCAGCCTCTCCGCCATCAGTTCGCTGCCTGTCTGGATGTGGTTCCCGTTGCGCTTCTTCTTTGGCCTTTCGACGGGTGCCCTATTCGTCGTCAGTGAGGCGTGGATCCTCTCCGCCGCAACGAGCGAAAACCGCGGCCGCATCATGGGCATCTACACATCGCTGCTCTCCGTCACCTTCGCAACAGGGCCACTGATTTTGCCGTGGACGGGCATCCACGGCTTCCTGCCATGGGGCATCGGCATCGTCTGCATCCTGCTCGCCATCCTGCCGCTCGGTTTCGTCAAGGTTTCGGACGAGCAGTTCCAGGGGCACGAGGGCAGCGGCAGCTTCTTCGGCTTCGTGCGCCGCGCGCCCATGCTGCTCTATGCAATTGCTGCGGCAACGCTGTTCGACAATGTGCTGATTGCCTTCTTCACCATCTACGGCATCAGCAACGGTCTCGACTTGGCCGTGGCAAGCCGCGTTCTCGGCATCGGCATCATCGGCAACGTGCTGCTGTCCTATCCCCTTGGCTGGCTCGCCGACCATTGGTCACGCAGGGCGGTCATGTTCATCTCGGCGGCACTCACCGTGCTGCTGTCGTTGAGCCTGCTGCTCACCATCACCCATTGGTCGATCTGGCCCATCATGATGGCGCTTTCGCCCATGGCCTTTGCAACCTATGTCGTGGGCCTCGCCACCATCGGCGACACGTTCAAGGGCCCGGACCTGATGGCCGGCACCGCGGCAGTGGCATCCATGTGGGGCGTGGGCGGATTGATCGGGCCGCCGGTGGCAGGTGCTGCCATCGACCTCATCGGCATGGACGCCATGCCGCTCACGCTCGCGGGCTTCTACGTGCTGCTGCTGGTGGGCCTTGCCTTCACCGGCGGCAGGCTGGTGCGGAGCAGGCCTCATGGATAGGCAACGCTTCGTCAACCTGCTGGCGGCGATTTCCGCGATCACCGTGTTCGGTTTCACCTTTGGGCTGATGTTCCCGCTGCTCTCCCTCATCATGGAGGGCCAGGGCATCCCCTCGCAGTGGATCGGCTACAACTCGGCGATGCACCCCGTGGGCATCGTGCTTGCGATCTTCGCCATCACGCCGGTGGTGCGGCGCTTCGGCACCAAGCGTTCGGTGATCGTCAGCGGATTGCTCACTGCCGGCGTGATCATATCCTATCCCTTCCTGCCGATCTTCTGGTGGTGGTTCGCACTCAGACTGCTGCAAGGCTTCTTCGTGTCGATCCTGTTTGCCATCAGCGAGGCCTGGATCGTGCGGTTCGCCGAGGGGCCGTGGCGCTCGCGCATCCTCGCCATCTACTCCTCGATCTTCGCGCTGAGCTTCGGCTTCGGCCCGGCGATCATCAGTGTCACCGGCATCGAGGGTTTGGCCCCCTTCGTCGTCGGCGTCGCCATGCTGCTGTTCGCCACAATCCCCATCTTCTTCGTCAAGGACGAGGAGATCGACAGCGAGGACGAGACGCCGCTCTCCGTCCTCGGCTTCGCGCGCAAGGCACCAATCCTGCTCTTCGCCGTCGGCATGTACGCGATCCTCGATGCGGCGAACCTGAGCTTCCTGGCCGTCTATGCCGTGAAGAAGGGCTTCGACCAGGAGACGGCGGCCCTGGCGCTGACGGCCTTCGTGGTCGGCAACACCGTGCTGCAATTCCCCATCGGCTGGCTGGCCGATCATTTCCCCAAGCGCTGGGTGATGGTGGGCTGCGGCATCATCTGCTGCATCTGTTCGCTGCTGGTGCCCTTCGTGTTTGGCACCTGGGCCTTGTGGCCTGTGCTGCCGTTGATGGGCGCTACGTCGGCCGGCATCTACACCGTGGCACTGGCCGAACTGGGCGAACGTTTCTCCGGCCATGAGCTGGTGGCGGGTACGGCCTCCTTCTCCACCATGTGGGGCTTGGGGGCACTGGTCGGGTCATTAGCGGCAGGCTGGTCCATTGCGGGCTTCGGGCCGGACGGTCTACCCTTCACCATGGCGGCGGTGTTCGCGGTGTTCATCGTGTCTGCCACCGTTAGCGCCATGAGGGAGCGGCAGCAGCCGGCATGAGCCAGAGGGTCTTCAGCTACAGCGCAGGCGTCCTCTTCGCGGCGGCCGGTGCTGCGTGCTGGAGCATGGCGGGCGGCCTCGTGCGCCTCACCCACGATGTCGATGCCTGGCAGATCGTGTTCTTCCGCTCCACGGTGGTGCTGGTCTGCATGCTGCTGTGGCTGGGCCTGCGCTTCCGTGGCGATCTCTGGTGGCGCGCCCGCGAGGCGGGCATCAACGCGGTGATCGCCGGCGTCGCCATCGGCACCGCAGGCCTCATCTTCATCATCTCGATGTTCTACACCACAGTGGCGGATGCGGTGTTCATGACCGGCGTTTCGCCCTTCCTCTCGGCCATCCTCGGCCTGTGGATTCTCAGGGAGCGCATCCCCGCGATCACCTGGTTCGCCATGTGTGTGGCGCTCGTCGGCATGGGCATCATCTTCTACGGCAATGCCGGTGGCGGGGCCTTCATCGGAACACTGCTAGCGCTTTACTCCGCCTTCTGCTTCTCCTGCTACGCGGTGATGCTGCGCTGGGGGCAGAAGACCGATATGTCTGTGGCCCTGATCTGGAACGCCATCTACCTCGTGCTGGTGGTGGGGCTTGTCATCCTCATTCCCACCGGCCTGCGGGAGACGCATGGCGTTCAGGATTTCGCCATCGGCTGGCGCAACTTTGGCCTCTGCTTCGTGATGGGTGCCGTGCAGCTGACGCTGGGCCTCATCCTCTTCACCATCGGCTCGCGCAGCGTGCCGGCGGCGCAACTCGCGCTGATCGCGCTGGTGGAGCCGACGCTGTCGCCCCTCTGGGCGTGGCTTGCCAGTGGCGAACTGCCGCCGATCTGGACTTTCATCGGCGGGGCGGTGATTGTGGGTGCAATCGTGATTCAGGCCCTCTTTGCCACCAGGAACAAGCGCCATGCCGGAAAAGCCAACCTCGAGCGAACCGACGAGCCAGCTTTCGACCATCCGTGACTTCCTGCGCTGGGCGCTGTCCGCATTCCGCGCCGCCAAGGTGGTGCACGGCCATGGCACCACCTCCGCCATCGACGAGGCCGCCTTCCTGATCCTCGAAGCGCTGCACCTGCCGGTCGATGACATAAACCCGTGGCTTGATGCAAAGCTGCTCGACTCCGAGAAGCAGAAGCTCGCGCAGCTGATCCGTGCACGGATCGACACGCGCATGCCCGCCGCCTACCTCGTGAAGCGCGCCTATATCCATGGCGTTTCATTTTACGTTGACGAGCGGGTGATCGTGCCGCGCTCGTACATTGGTGAGCTGATGTTCTCCGGCATCTTCGGCGGGGACGAAGCGCCGCTAATCGAGGACGTTACCAACGTGACCAGCGTGCTCGACCTCTGCACGGGCTCAGCTTGCCTCGCCATCATCGCTGCTGGGATCTTTCCCGATGCGGAGGTGGATGCGGCAGAACTTTCGCCTGACGCCCTTGAAGTGGCACGCATCAACGTCGATGAGCATGATCTCGCGGACCGCGTGAACCTGATGGAAGGCGATCTCCTCGACGCCGTCGAGGGTCGCACCTATGACCTCATCATCTCCAACCCGCCATATGTGGCAGGCGGTGAGGTACAGGCCTTCTCTCCGGAATATAGCCACGAGCCGGTAATGGCGCATCTCGGCGGCGAGGATGGGCTGGACATCGTGCGGCGCATCCTCGCCGAGGCGGGCCGTCACCTCAATCCGGGTGGCGGCCTTCTGTGCGAGATCGGCACCGGGCGCGAGCGCCTGGTGGACGAGTTCCCGCAGCTTGACTTCCTCTGGCTCGACACCGAGGAATCCGAGGGCGAGGTGTTCTGGATCACCCGCGAGCAGCTGCTCGAAGCCGATATCTGATTATTTTCGAATCCCGGAGGCCGTGGCGAGATTGTCGTACATGGCCTTCGTCATGCGCGCCATTTGCGGCATGAGGGGGAAGGATTCCTTCACCAGCTGTTGATACGCGCCCTCGCCACGGTGCTTTTCCAGATTGGCGACATAGCTTGGCAGCGACGACCATGAGGCAACGGTTTGGGGCGAGAGTTCGCAATGGAACTGCGTGCTCATGGCATGTTCGCCCACGGCCAGCGCCTGCACCTTGGTGAGCGGCGAGGAGGCCAGAACGCGCGCATGCTCCGGCGCGCGCTTCACCTCCGCCATGTGCCACTGCATGACCTTGTGATGGCGGTCGAGCCCCTGCATGAGGCGATGGGACTCTGCATCCTCGGTCAGCGACACGTCGAAGACTCCAACCTCGCCCGTCTCCGCCGGCGCCACCTCGCCGCCGAGAGCGGTGGCGAGCAATTGGTGGCCGAGGCAGACACCGAAATAGGGCTTCGCGCGCTCCATCACCCACTCGCGGATCGCCTGCTTCTCGGCAATGAGCCAGGGGAACTGGTCTTCCTGCCAGGTGTCCTGCGGGCCGCCCAGCACGAGGAGAAAGTCATAAGGTGCCAGCGAGGGGATTTGCTGGCCCTCGAACAGCCGCACCGGTTCCGGCACGATGCCATCTTCGGCGAAATAGTCGGTGAACCGGCCGGGATGGTCATGGTCCATGTGCTGAAAGACGAGTGCGCGCTTCATTTGTAAACCCTGGTGGACGGGCGCTGCCTGCACCCGTGCGATGAAGCGGAATGGCGGAAAATCGCTCCACTGTCGAGCCTCGGGCGTGAGACGCGATTGCAATGCAGACACGCTCCGCCGTGGGTGGGAGCGGCCGCTGTTTCCGGGCTACGTGGAGCCCGGCCAAGCTCAGTCGATCTGCAGTTCCACGGCCTGGGGCCCACGGCCCTTCTTGTCAGGCTGAACTTCGAAGCTAATCTTCATGTTTTCGGAGAGTTCGGGAATGCCAGAGCGCTGCACGGCCGTGATGTGCACGAACACGTCCTTGCCGCCACCTTCCGGCGAGATAAACCCATACCCCTTGGCTTGGTTGAAAAACTTCACAGTGCCGTTCTGGCGCATCGAAAGGCCGTCCCTCATCCAGTCTTACCTAGACCCCGTCGCCGCCGCCTGTGAGGCGGCGCCGGACCTGCCTCAGCCGCGTCTCAATGGAAAGGCACTTTCCCCAGGCGAGGATACAGGTCTTGACCATTTGAAAGGCACAGCCGAGATCCGGACTTGCCGTCCGGACAGCTTTGATTATGAGCTACCTATGCGTCACCCGCAAGAGGGGTCTTCCCCGCAGGCGTGGCTGGCAGGAATCGGTTATAGAAGCCCAATGGAATTCATGATGAAGATTCGGACCCTGGCGGCGGGCCTGGTGATGGCCATCACCTCCGGCGTGGTAGCATCAGCAGCAACGCAGCAGACCACGCAGTACAGCTCTTATCCGGTGACAGGTCGAAACCCGACAGAAATCTACCGGGCCATCCTGAACCGCGGACCCATGGTGGAGGGCAAACGGGCCATAGCGGCGACGACGTCGCAGGCCGTGCAGAGCCACGTGCTGACGCAGGGTTCCAGCTCATGCCGTGTGACCGAGTTCCGCCTGAACTTCCGGTTCGACGTAAAGCTTCCCCGCCACACCACCCTCGCCGTGCTTTCACCGCGGGATCGCTACCTCTGGCAGCAGTTCCTCGGTTTCCTCAAGACGCATGAATTGCAGCACACGCGCCTCTGGCTGCAATGTGGCGCCAATCTCGAGCGCCAGGTGATGTCGCTTCGTGCTGCGTCCTGCGCAGAGGTCGAGCGCAGGGCGGAAGACCTCTGGCGGCGCATGAAGCCCAGCTGCGACCGTCAGCAGGTAGACTTCGACAAGCAGCAGCGCGGAGAACTCATGTCGCACCCCTTCATGCAGAAGGTGATGCGCGGCGACTGAAGGTCACCGCGAAAAACACTAAGTGCGATTGGCTTGATGCTGCCGCCCAAAGCCCCGATAGTGTCCGCGGAACCGCAGGGGACGTCCGGCCAATGCAATCTTTCTGGCGTATCGCGCCGGCCCTGCTCGCGTTTGCGTTCAGTGCACCTGCCCAGGCGAAGATCGTCTCAAGCACGGACGTGTCTTACTTCACAGTCGACGGCAGCACGCCGGCGGAAATCTACCACAACATTCTCGACCGGGGCCCCCGGGTAAGCGGTGAGCGCGCACTCGCCTCCATCAGCACGCTGGCGACGCAGGATGGCGGGCTGACGGAAGCGAACGGCACTTGCAAGGTGACTGACTATGTCATCAACCTCGACTTCAAGATCCAGAGGCCGCGCATTGCCAATGAACAGGTGCTGCCGGACAACGAGCGCGCAATGTGGCAAGAATTGAATGGGTTCATCGCAACCCATGAGGATCAACACAAGGCCGTGTGGCTGGGCTGCGCCAGGGAACTCGAGCAGAAGATCGACGCACTGAGGGCCCCTTCCTGTGGCGAAGTGATCACGGCGGGCGAGGCACTGTGGCAGGAGATGTTGTCGGCATGCGACAAGACACAGCGATCGTTCGATGCTGAGCAGTCGCGCACGCTGATGAAGCAGCCCTTCATGCTGCGCGCGCTCAAGGTCGCAAAATAGACGCCGGCCTAACGCTTCAGCACGCGGCCGGCAACCGCATCGAGCTTGGCGAGAAGCTGCGGGTCGCGCATTTCGGGCGCTGTCATGATGGCGAAGTCCAGTGCCCGATCGGAGCCCGCCGGGCACGGCGGATGCTGGCGCGGGAAATCCCTTGCGATGCGCGTCATGAGCCGCGTGGCGCTTCCCGAATTGGCCTTCATCACGTCGATGACCTTGGCAACGTCGACCGAGCCGTGCTCCTCGTGCCAGCAGTCATAATCCGTCACCATGGCGATGGTGCAGTAGCTGATCTCCGCCTCGCGGGCGAGCTTTGCCTCCGGCATGTTGGTCATGCCGATGACCCTGGCGCCCCAGCTGCGGTAGAGCTGCGACTCAGCGAGCGTTGAAAACTGCGGGCCTTCCATCACCATATAGGTGCCGCCGCGCGCATGCGTGATGCCTTCGGCCTTCAGCGCAGCCTCGGCGATGTCCTGCAGCACCGGCGAGATCGGATGCGAGAAGGCAACATGGCCCACGCAGCCGGTGCCAAAGAAACTCTTCTCGCGCGCGAAGGTCCGGTCGATGAACTGGTCAATGAGCACGAAGGTTCCGGGCGCCAGGTCGCCATGCAGCGAGCCGACGGCGGAGAGTGAGTAGAGGTCGGTCACCCCTGCCCGCTTCAGCACATCGATGTTGGCGCGGAAGTTGATGGAACTCGGCGAGTGGACGTGCCCCCGGCCATGACGCGGCATGAAGACCACGGGAAGCCCATCGATCTCGCCACGCCGCACTGCATCCGATGGTTCGCCCCAGGGCGAGGCGATCTTCTCCCAGCGCGCATTCTCCAAGGGCAGGTCATAGATGCCCGAACCGCCGATGATCCCCAGCACCGATAACGTCATGCGCGCCTCCTCATGGACAGAGGATGCACGAGACCGGCACAAACGAAAAGGCCCGGAGAAGCTCCGGGCCTTTGCATGTCGTCTGACCGCGTGAAGATCAGTGGACGTTCGCCCACACCTTCTTCTTGGTGAGATAGAGCAGCAGCGCGAGAACGCCGAGGAAGATCAGAACCATGAAGCCGGTGCGCTTGCGCTCTTCCATCTTCGGTTCCGCGGTCCAGGCGAGGAAGGCGGAGACGTCACGCGCCATCTGGTCGACAGTCGAGGGCGTGCCGTCGTCGAAGGTCACAGCGTCATCCGACAGCGGAGGCGGCATGCCGATCCAATGTCCGTTGGCGAAGTACGGATTGTGGTACTTGCCCTCGGGCTGTTCCTTCTTCAGCTCTTCGGTGAGCTGGTCATCCGGCGTGTAACCGGTGAGCACCGAATAGACATACTGCGGGCCGCCGATGCCGTTGATCAGCTGGTTGATGGTTCCGTACCAGCCCGGACGCGACTTGGTGATGAGCGACAGGTCCGGCGGATAGGCGCCGCCATTGGCAGCACGCGCCGCCTGCTCGTTCGCGAAGGGCGACGGGAAGCGGTCGGAGGGAAGGCCCGGGCGCTCGAACATGTCGCCGTCGTTGTTCGGGCCGTCCTTTACCTGGAAGCCGGCGGCCAGCGCCTTCACCTGCTCGTCCGAGAATTCCGGACCGCCCGGCTGGGACAGGTTGCGGAAGCTCATCTGGTGCATGGCGTGGCAGTTGGAGCAGACTTCCTTGTAGACCTTGTAGCCACGCTGCAGTTGCGCGCGGTCGAAATGGCCGAAGGGCCATTCGAAGCTGAAGCTGATGTCCTTGGCCGTCTTCTGGCCTTCGGCCTGTGCGGCCCCGAGGGACAGCACGAGGCCGGCGGCCGCGATGGCGAGTGTCTTGAGTATGGTCATTGTCATTTCCCCCAGATCACTCGGCAGGCACGTGGGCCGTGGACGGATGGCTCTTGGCGAGCACCGCATCGGAGATCGACGCGGGCAGCGGCTTCGGCGTCTCGAGGAGGCCGATCAGCGGCAGGATCACCAGGAAGTGCGCGAAGTAGTAGGCCGTGCAGATCTGGCCCACCAGCTTGTAGGTCAGCGCCCACTGGTCCGGCGGGGCCGCCTCGTGGCTCAGGAAGTAATTGTCCGGAGCGCCCGAGCCGGCAAAGCCGAGGATGATGCAGTTGATCACGAACAGCCAGAAGAACTGCTTGAAGATAGGACGGTAGTTGCCCGAGCGGACCTTCGAGGTGTCAAGCCACGGCAGCGCGAACAGGATCAGGATCGAGCCGAACATGGCGATGACGCCGCCCAGCTTGTCGGGGATGGCGCGCAGGATCGCGTAGAACGGCAGGTAGTACCATTCCGGCACGATGTGCGCGGGCGTCACCAGCGGGTTGGCTTCCTGGTAGTTGATGGCGTGGCCGAGGTAGTTCGGAGAGAAGAACACCCAGGCCGCATAGAACATCAGGAAGATGACGATCGCGAAGGCATCCTTCACCGTGTAGTACGGGCTGAAGGGGATGGTGTCCTGCGCGCTCTTCACCGACACGCCGGTCGGGTTGTTGTTGCCGACGACGTGCAGCGCCCAGATGTGCAGGCCGACGAGGGCGGCGATCACGAAGGGCAGCAGGTAGTGCAGCGAGAAGAAGCGGTTCAGCGTCGGATTGTCGACCGAATATCCGCCCCACAAAAGCGTGGTCAGCGAGTCGCCGACGAAGGGGATGGCCGAGAACAGGCTGGTGATGACCTTGGCGCCCCAGAACGACATCTGGCCCCACGGCAGCACGTAGCCCATGAAGGCGGTGGCCATCATGACGAGGTAGATCAGCACGCCGATCATCCACAGCACTTCGCGCGGCGCCTTGTAGGAGCCGTAATACATGCCGCGGAACATGTGGATGTAGACGGCGATGAAGAACATCGACGCGCCGTTGGCGTGCATGTAGCGCAGCATCCAGCCCGAGTTCACGTCGCGCATGATGTGCTCGACGGAGTTGAAGGCCATGTCTACGTGCGGGGTGTAGTGCATGACCAGCACCACGCCGGTGATGATCTGGATCACCAGCATGACCGCGAGGATGCCGCCGAAGGTGTAGAAGTAGTTCAGGTTCTTCGGCGTCGGGAAGTCGAGCACCTGGCCCTGCACCATGTCCATGATGGGAAGGCGCTCGTGGAACCACTTCGCGAAGGCCGACTTGGGCTGGTAATTCGATGCGTGTCCGCTCATTGGGATAAAGTCCTTTTAGCCGATGCGGATCTTGGAGTCGGAGAGATAGGCGTACTGCGGGATATGCAGGTTCTCCGGCGCGGGGCCCTTACGGATGCGGCCCGCAGTGTCATACATGGAACCATGGCACGGGCAGAACCAGCCGCCGTGCTTGGTGTTGCCCTCGACGACCGCGAACTCGCCCTCGTTGCCGATCGGCACGCAGCCGAGGTGGGTGCAGACACCCATCATGACCAGATACTGTTCCTTGCCGCCGACGACGCGGTTGGCGTCCGTCGCGGGGTCAGCGTCGGGCAGGTTGGCGTTGCGGGCCAGCGGGTCCTTGAGGTCGGTCATCGCCACCTTGCCTGCGGCCTCGATCTCGGCGGCCAGGCGGTGACGGATGAACACCGGGTTGCCGCGCCACTTGATGGTGATTTCCTGGCCTTCAGCGATGGGGGCCAGGTCGATTTCGACCGAAGCCAGCGCCAGCACCGAGGCGTCAGGGTTCATCTGGTTGATAAATGGCCAGGCCGCCAGCGCTGCGCCGACGGCTGCCACCGAACCGGTGGCGATATAGAGAAAATCGCGCCGGTTGGTTTCCGCATGTTCCGCTGTGGACACGTCTGTTCTTCCCTTTTGTTGCCGCGCCGAACCCGTATCGATTAGTACGGGCCGGTATTCCCCGGAGCTCAAACCCGCGACCTTTTGGCATTGCGCTTTCGATAAGTCTAGCCATCAAGTGTCGCAGTTCGCAGTGAAAACAGGCGGGCCCCGGGGGCCTGCCGGAATGGACCGGAAAATGATCGAAATCGCCCTCTACCAGCCCGACATTGCCCCCAACGCGGCAACAATCCTGCGGATGTGCGCCTGTTTCGGGCTGACATGCCGGATCATCGAGCCTGCCGGTTTCGTCATGAGCGATTCCCAGTTCCGCCGGGCGGGCATGGACGACCTCGACAAGCCCGCCCTGGTGACCGATGCGTCCTGAGCGGACAACCGCCGCGCCACGACCGCCCGGCGCAACGTTCTGCTGACGTTGGGCCGCGAGGGTTTGGGGTACCGGAGGAGGTTCACGCCAGAGTGGAGGCCCGGCTGACCATCCCCATGCGAGAAGGCCTGCGCCCACCGCCACGGGCGAGGCGCTGCGGCAGGCGGGCGTTTCCGAGGCTATTCCACGATCTTGAGAATGCTGAGCGATTCGACAATCTTCTTAAAGGCAAGCAACAATTCTTGGGTGTTCTCGGCTTTGAAGTACCTCTCATCCTTAGGCTCCGACGCGCAGCCCATGAGGATGGTCTCGATCTGCTCGCCTTCGGGCACATTGAAGGCCACTGTGAAGATTTCGATCCCAGCGTTCTTGATATTCTGGCAAATTTCTCTCGTGAGTTGGTCGCTCTTGCTTCCGTCGCGCCAGGCAGCGCTCAGGGCGGTGTTGCCATTCTCGAGGTAATCGCCCAATGGAAGGCGCGGCGACGTGGCGTTGACGCCGTCGGTCATCAGCAGCAGATACTTCCTGCCGCCTACTTGGGCCAACTCCTGCCACGTGCGGGCGATATAGGGTTCGGCCGGGTCCAGCACGTTCCACCCCCAGATCAGGCCAGTGGGAATGTGCGTGTTACCCCCAGCGACCAAGCCCCTTATGGCTGTGGTAACCAGCGCCTTATTGCCGGTCAGCCCAAGAATGGGTTTAGGGGAATAGCAATTGCCGCCTACTTTCCACATCCCCGCATACTTCGGCGGGTTGTTCGGGCTCCAGATCGTGGCGAGGAATTGGTCGGTCGACGGGTTGTTAGAAACATCTGCAGGATTGTTGCTGATCACGCTCCGCGCGCCGATGCATCCGTTCCACTTGCTTATCGTTTGCCCTTCGCATGTCCTTTTGCCTTTGGTGCAGGTGTCTCTGAAACAGCCATCCGTCTTCCACACGCCATCCACCAGGCAGTCATAGTACGCTCGCGTACACTGACCATCGGGAAACTCCCAACCATAGGTAGCGCAAAATTGGCGCTCGATCGGCAGCACCCAGTCCGGCGTCCAGTCCGGCACGGTGTTTCCTGGGCTTGGGTAGTTTAGGACGTTCACCACGTTGTTATAGGGCACCACGCCTATCCGGACTCTGCCGTCGTTAGCGTTGTTAGCTGTCATCAACTGGGCGACCAGCTGGGTGGCGGCGGTCCTGAGTGTGCTGATCTTCGACGGCTCGCCCGGTTGCGGAGAATCATTCATGGACAATGTGGTGTCCAGCACCAGCGCCAAGTCGATCGGAGCCGGCTTCGGACGCTGAGCCCTTGTTTGGACCGTGATATTCAGTGTGTCGAATCCGATCAGGCGCAAGAAATTGGTGGGCATGACTGCCGTTGCAGTGAGGAAAACCGAATCGGTCTGGAGGCGATCAGCCGGCGTGTAGGTCAGGGTCAGCGGTCGCGCGGTGGCCAGACTGATCACGCGGTTGTTGGCGTTAAACATCTTCTGGGCCACGTCAAGCAACACTCTCTCGGTGTCGGGCACGATGACGTTCCCTCGTGAATCGACAACAACGTCAGCATTGCCGGCGGCCAGTGCGGCGGCATCGACGGCGTTTTGAAGGTTCGAGCGGACATAGATGGCCGTGCCGAAGTCGATGACGGCGCCGACAATCATGATCAGGACCATGGCCGAAAGCGCCACGGTGATGGCAACACTGCCTTTCTGATCCCGCCAAAATGCGATCATGCCCGACCCTTCGGATGCCTGAGTTCGCGCTCTGATAGCATTTTCGCCGAAATAGCGCGAGTCGTTTTTCCCGCAATGGTTTATCAGAAATCCATTTTCTCAATTCGGCAAATGCCCGAGGGGCGTGTTCACCCATCCTCTGGAGGGTGCTAGGCTGAGGGAAAACCGACAGGAATCGCCGATGACCGACAGCCTTACCGCCCGCCAGGCCGCCGCCCGCAGCTGGTTCGAGACCCTTCGCGACCGCATTTGCGGGGCACTGGAGGAGATCGACGGCGACGGCGGCTTCCAGCGCAAGGCCTGGGAACGCCCCGACGGCGGCGGCGGCGTCATGAGCATGCTGCACGGCAAGGTCTTCGAGAAGGCTGGCGTCCACACCTCGACCGTCCACGGCGCGTTCTCGCCGGAGTTCCGCAAGCAGATCCCCGGCGCCGAGGAAGACCCGCGATTCTGGGCTTCCGGCATCTCGCTGATCATCCACCCGTGGAACCCCTTCGTTCCGGCGGTGCACATGAACACCCGCTTCATCATGACCACCAAGACCTGGTTCGGCGGCGGCGCCGACCTCACCCCCGTGCTCGACCGCCGCCGGGTGCAGGACGACCCGGACACGGTGGACTTCCACGCCGCCATGAAGGGCGCCTGCGACGCCCATGCGGTGGCGGACTATGCGAAGTTCCGCAAATGGTGCGACGAATACTTCTTCCTGCCGCACCGGAACGAGCCGCGCGGCATCGGCGGCATCTTCTATGACCATTTCAATTCGGGCGACTGGGCGAAGGACTTCGCCTTCACCAAGGATGTTGGCCTCGCCTTCCTCGACATCTATCCGAAGCTCGTGCGCCGCAACATGAATATGCCGTACACGGATGATGACCGCGAGGAACAGCTCATCCGCCGCGGCCGCTATGTGGAGTACAATCTGCTCTATGACCGTGGCACCATCTTCGGGCTGAAGACGGGTGGCAACGTCGAGTCGATCCTCTCATCCATGCCGCCCATCGTGAAGTGGCCCTGAGCGAGGAGAAAACCCATGGACCTGCGCAACGGCTTCGACATCAAGCGCTATATCCGCACCATTCCGGATTACCCCAAGCCCGGCGTGATGTTCCGCGACATCACCACGCTGCTCTCTGACCTGCATGGCTTCCGCGCTGCGGTGGATGAACTCGTCTGGCCCTTCCTGAAGGGCGAGATCGACTATGTGGCAGGTATCGAGGCACGCGGCTTCATCCTCGGCGGTGCGGTGGCGCACAACCTCGGCCGCGGCTTCATTCCCATCCGCAAGAAGGGCAAGCTGCCGTCACGCGTGATCGGCCAGGACTATGCGCTGGAATACGGCGTCGACACCATCGAGATGCATGCCGATGCCATCAACAAGGGCGATCGCGTGCTGCTGATCGACGACCTGATCGCCACCGGTGGCACGGCGGGTGCCGCCATCGACCTGATCCGCAAGTCGGGCGGCGAGGTGGTCTCGGCGGCCTTCGTCATCGACCTGCCGGAACTGGGCGGTGCCGACAAGCTCAAGGCCAAGGGCGTGAAGGTGCACACGCTGGTGAGCTTCGAGGGGCATTGATTGTTGTCCTCTCCCGCGAGGCGGGGGAAAAAATCAGGGCCGCTTCGGCGTCAGCACCTTGCCTTCGAACGAGAACACCAGTTCGCCCTTCTGGTTGAAACCCTCGTTCATCGAGAACACCAGGCCCCAGCCGGGCCGTGAGTTGAGTTCGCGCGTGCCCGTCACCGTGCTGCGGTAGGAAATCGTGTCACCCGGCGTCACGGGCTTCAGCCAGCGCAGGTTGGTGAAGCCGGGTGACGGGCCGATCATCGCGGGCTCGCGGCCTCCGGCGCGGAACTTCGCCTCCGCCGCCTGGTTGGTGGCGACATAGCACTTCATCCACGCCGCACCGGTGTGCCAGCCCGAGGCCGAGAGCACGCCGAAGGGGCCCTCGCGGCCGCCTTCATCGCTCAGGTGGAAAGGTTGCGGATCATACTGTTTCGCGAAGGCGATGATCGCCTCCCTGGTGAAGTGGTGCGTGCCCAGTTCCACCACCTGCCCCACCTGGATCTCGTCCAGCCACAGCCCGATCATGGATGCCTGACCTTCATGAATTGCACACCGGTGAGTTCCGCCTTGAGCTCACCTTCGGCGTTGAAAAGCTCGAACTTCATCTTGAGGATGCCCATCTCGGGGCGCTTGGACGACACGCGGCGCGACAGCACGGTGGCACGGCCAGTAAGCGTCTCGCCGGCATAGACGGGCTTCAGCCAGCGGCCCTCCTCCATGGAGTTCGATGCCATGGCGGCAGAGCGGTTGGCATAGCCCTCGACGGACAGCTTGATGAGAATGGCGCTGGTCTGCCAGCCCGACGCGGCCAATCCTCCGAGCACGGAGCGTTCAGCCTCCGCCTCGTCGAGGTGGAAGGGCTGCGGGTCCCATTCCTTGGCGAAGGCGATCACCTCGTCCTTCGACAGGTGATGGGAGCCGAGCGGGATCACGAGCCCCTCGGGAAAGTCTTCGTAGTGCAGCAGGTCGGACGTCAAGCGGCAGCCCTCATCTCACGCTCATCATGCGCGGGCTTGACCCGCGCATCCTCTGCAGTGGTCGCCAAAAAAGATCGCCGGGTCAAGCCCGGCGATGATGATGTTCAGTCTTACGTGTTGAACCGGAAATGCATGACGTCGCCATCCCTGACGACGTAGTCCTTGCCTTCCAGCCGGAACTTGCCTGCCTCGCGGGCACCCGCTTCACCGTTGCCCGACACATAGTCCTCGAAGGCGATGGTCTCGGCGCGGATGTAGCCCTTTTCGAAGTCCGTGTGGATCACGCCGGCTGCACCCGGGCCCTTCGTGCCCTTGGTGATGGTCCAGGCGCGGGCCTCCTTGGGGCCTACGGTAAAATAGGTGACGAGATGCAGCAGGTCATAGCCCGCGCGGATCACGCGGTTGAGGCCCGGCTCCTCAAGGCCGGCGGCATGGAGGAAGTCCTTCTGGTCCTGCGGCGCCATGACGGCGATCTCGGATTCGATCTGGGCGGACACGACGACGGCCACCGCATTTTCTTCCGCGGCGCGCTTGAATACGCGGGCCGAGAAATCATTGCCCTTGTCGGCCCAGGCTTCCTCGACGTTGCAGACATAGAGCACGGGCTTGGACGAGAGCAGGCCAAGGCCGCGGAAGGTCTTCTCCTCTTCCGGGGTGCGCTCGACGAGGCGGGCGGGCTTGCCGTCGCGCAGCAGCACCAGAGCACGGTTCATCAGGTCGGCAACTTCCTTGGCTTCCTTGTCGCCCTGCTTGGCCTTCTTCTCGGTGGCGACGACGCGCTTTTCGAGAGAGTCCATGTCGGCCAGCATCAGCTCGGTCTCGATCGTCTCGATGTCGGCGATGGGGTCGATCTTGCCTTCGACGTGGGTGATGTCGCCATCCTCGAAGCAGCGCACCACATGGGCAATCGCATCGGTCTCGCGGATGTTGGCGAGGAACTGGTTGCCCAGGCCCTCACCCTTCGACGCGCCGCGCACGAGGCCGGCGATGTCGACGAAGGTGAGCCTCGTCGGGATGATCTGCTGGGAGCCGGCGATCTTCGCCAGCACGTCGAGGCGCTGGTCCGGCACTGCCACGTCGCCCACGTTGGGCTCGATGGTGCAGAAGGGATAGTTCGCCGCCTGGGCTGCCGCGGTCTGCGTCAGCGCGTTGAAGAGGGTGGACTTGCCGACGTTGGGAAGGCCAACGATGCCGCACTTGAAACCCATCAGTTCTCTGCCTTCTTTGGCGGCTTCTCCGGCGCGGGATTGAGCGCCAGATGCACCTTGTTCTGGAATGACCCCTCCTCACCCTTGACGAGGAGGGCCGAATTGTCGGCGACAGCCGTGAGCAGCGGCTCCAGCCAGTCGCGGTCGGCCTTGGCGAAGTCGCTCAGCACATAGCCGTGCACGAGTTCCTTGTGGCCGGGATGCCCGATACCCATCCGCACACGGACGAAATGCGGCCCGCAATGGGCGATCATCGAGCGGATGCCGTTGTGGCCTGCCGCACCGCCGCCGAGCTTGACGCGCACCTTGCCGGGCTCGAGGTCGAGCTCGTCATAAAGCACGACGACCTGCGACGGATCGATGTCGAAGAAGCGCATGGCCTCGCCAACCGCACGGCCACTTTCGTTCATGTAGGTCTGGGGCTTCAGCAGAAGCACCTTCTCGCCGCCCAGCAGGCCTTCCGAGGTTTCCCCCTGAAAGCGCTTGCGCCACGGCGAAAAGCCATGGCGGCGGACGATCTCGTCCACCGCCATGAAGCCGATATTGTGCCGGTTGCCCTGATATTTGGAGCCCGGGTTGCCGAGCCCCACGATGAGGTGCATCTGGCCCTCTTGGGATTACTTCTTCTTGGCCGGAGCAGCAGCGGCAGGCGCTGCGCCCTTGGCGGGAGCTGCGCCCTTGGCGGGAGCGGCACCCTTGGCCGGAGCAGCGCCCTTGGCAGGTGCTGCAGCGCCAGTGGCCGGAGCCTTCTGGTTGGTTGCCGGAACTTCTGCCGCAGCGGCGTCAGCCGGCGCTTCCTCTTCCTTGGCCTGGGCCGAGATGGCGCACAGCGTCACGTCATCCTTCACAGCCGAGGACACGCCGTCGGGCAGCTTGATGTCGGACAGATGGATCGACTGGCCGACCTGCATGGCCGAGACGTCAACGTTGATCTCGTCCGGGATGAGGTTCGCGGAGCACGACAGCGCCACCGTGTGCGAGACGATGTTGAGAGCGCCGCCCTGCTTGATGCCGGGGGACACGTCCTGGCCCTTGAAGTGAACGGGAACGTTCACGCGCACGCGGGCATCCTTGCCGAGACGCAGGAAGTCGACGTGGACGATGAAGTCGCGCACCGGCTCGAACTGCACGTCGCGCGGAATGGCGCGAACGGTCTTGCCGTCAACCTCGAGGTCGATCAGCGTCGAGAGGAAACGGCCGGTCTCGATGTGGGGGAGAACGTCGCCGTAGGTGAGCGAGATAAGCTGGGGTTCCGCCTTGTCGCCATAGACGACACCGGGGATGAGGCCCGTACGACGGACTGCGCGAGAGGCCCCCTTGCCTGCCCGGGCGCGCGACGCGGCCTTGAGCTGCACGATCTTGGACATGTTAGACTCCTGAGTATGAATGATCCGCCCGGACTTCCTCCAGGGGTGAACGAGCCGAACGGATGGGCGGGCCTATAGCGGAAGGG
>Ga0194051_1000510_pt1 | contig 21970 bp, 22 predicted proteins | sample SepL2320m_MetaG_FD_161275 | JGI IMG/M metagenome (GOLD analysis project Ga0194051, IMG submission 161275) | Anoxic zone freshwater microbial communities from boreal shield lake in IISD Experimental Lakes Area, Ontario, Canada - Sep2016-L239-20m | ecosystem: Environmental > Aquatic > Freshwater >... | reverse complement strand
ACGCACTCCCTCCCCCCTCACACTCGCACCGTCCCCACACTCGCACCGTCCCCATTTTTCATGAATGTGCCCCGCACTGCGCTAGAGGCAGCCAGGACGCCCCACTGAATCCACAGGTCGCGTCGCAAGTCGCCGTCGTCGTTTTCGATCGCCAACCCCTTGAACCACTCGCGTCAGCGGGTGTCGGACGATGCCGCGCCGAGTGCTGCCCTACCCGCCTCGAGCCTGGCGACCGGCACTCTGAACGGCGAACACGACACGTAGTCGAGCCCTACTCGGTGGAAGAAGTGCACCGATTCAGGGTCGCCGCCGTGCTCGCCGCACACACCCAATTTGAGGTCGGGACGAGCCGCTCGTCCCTCCCGGGCCGCAATCTCGACAAGGCGCCCGACGCCATCGATATCGAGCGACTCAAATGGCGACACCACAAACACACCCTTGTCGAGGTACGCAGCGAAGAACGCAGCCTCAACATCGTCGCGGCTAAAGCCCCACGTCGTCTGGGTGAGGTCGTTGGTGCCGAACGAGAAGAACTCAGCCGCCTCAGCAATCCGGTGGGCGGTGAGAGCAGCGCGCGGCAACTCGATCATCGTCCCGATCGGAATCTGCAGTGACATCGACTCGCGCGCAGCAATCTCAGCGACGATCCCGCCGGTCTCATCAGCCACCAAGTGAAGCTCCATCACCGAGCCGACAAGGGGCACCATGATCTCGACTTTCGGATCCCCGCCGGCCTTGATCCGGGCCACGGCGGCCTCAGTGATCGCGCGCACTTGAAGAGCGAACAACCCTGGCACCACGAGCCCGAGCCTGACACCACGCAGCCCAAGCATTGGATTGGTCTCGTGCAGCCGTTCGACCGCTGCAAGCAACTTCACGTCGGCGTCGTCCGGGGCGCCTCGCTCTTGCGCCAGCGCGACGCGAACAGACAACTCCGTGAGGTCGGGCAGGAACTCATGTAGCGGCGGATCGAGGAGTCGGATCGTTACGGGAAGTCCATCCATCGCCTCGAGCAACTCGATGAAGTCCTGACGTTGAAGCGGTAGCAACGCATCGAGTGCAGTCGTGCGTTCTTCTCCGGACTCAGCCAAAATCACTCGCTCGATCAACACCCGACGCTCACCAAGGAACATGTGCTCGGTGCGAGTCAGCCCGATGCCCTCCGCACCAAGATGCCTCGCCCGTCGTGCATCCTCGGCGGTGTCTGCATTGGCCCGAACTCGAAGCCGACGAGTCGAATCTGCATGTCGCAGTAGACGATCCACCGACTGCACGAGGGCAGCTGTCTCGCCCTCAATCATTGACATCGCCTGCTCAAGTCCGTGCTCGAGATAGGTAACAACTGGCGACGGGACGACCGGGATCTCACCGAGGAAGACCTCACCCGTCGAGCCGTCGATGCTAATGGTGTCGCCCTCGTGCAGGGTGACACCGCCGACACGGACCAACTTCGCTGAGACGTCGACATCAAGATCCTCGGCGCCGCATACACAAGTCTTACCCATCCCCCGCGCGACAACCGCGGCATGACTGGTCTTGCCACCGCGCGCGGTAAGAATCCCAGCGGCCGCGATCATCCCCTCGAGATCATCTGGATTTGTTTCGCGACGAACCAGGATCACACTTTCGCCGCGCTCATCCCATTCTGTTGCCGTCGTGGAATCAAAGACGATCCGTCCGACGGCCGCCCCAGGCGAAGCTGCCATCGCGCGGGTGAGCAGAGTGCGCGGTGCAGCAGCATCGAACTGCGGAAACATCAGCTGGGCGAGTTGTGCGCCTGAAACACGATCAAGCGCCTCGTCGTCGGTGATCAAGTTCTCGTCAACAAGTTGCGTCGCGATACGAAATGCGGCAGCTGCTGTTCGCTTCCCAACACGGGTCTGCAGCATCCAAAGTTTGCCGCGCTCGATCGTGAACTCGATGTCGCACAAGTCACGATAGTGCGTTTCTAGTCGACGCATCACCTGCGCAAGTTCGGCATGCGCCTGTGGTTGCAATTGCGCTAAATCCGCCAGGCTCAACGTGTTTCGAATTCCCGAAACAACGTCCTCTCCTTGCGCATTAGCGAGGTAATCGCCATAGGCACCTGGTGCGCCGGTCGAGGGATCGCGAGTGAACGCCACACCTGTACCAGAGCTGGTGCCGAGATTGCCGAACACCATCGTGCAGACGTTAACGGCGGTACCTAGGTCGTGCGGTATACGTTCGCGGCGGCGATAGAGCCGAGCGCGGTCTGTGTTCCAGGAATTGAATACAGCCCGGATCGCAAGATCGAGTTGCTCACGCGGATGCTGCGGAAACTCGATTCCAGCCGAGTCCCGGACTATGTCCTTGTATCGAGTGACAAGGGCTATGAGATCGTCGACGTCGAGATCGAGATCACTGCTCACGCCCTTGAGCGCCTTGGCTTTATCGAGCGCGGTTGCGAAGTGCTCACCGTCGATGTCGAGCACCGTCTTGCCAAACATCTGGATTAACCGGCGGTATGAATCCCAAGCGAAACGATCATCGCCGCTAACTTCTGCGAGCCCCACGACGCTGGCATCGTTGAGGCCGATGTTGAGCACCGTTTCCATCATGCCCGGCATGGAGAACTTGGCGCCCGACCGCACACTGACAAGTAGCGGATCATGCCGATCGCCAAGGCGACGATCTAACTGATCCTCAAGATGGCGCAATGCTTGAGTTACTTGCACACGGAGTTCCGCGGGTTCCTTACCTGCTTCAAGATACGAGCGGCACGCCTCCGTAGTAATGGTGAAACCAGGAGGCACCGGAAGGCCGAGCCGAGTCATCTCAGCAAGATTCGCGCCCTTGCCACCAAGCAGATCCTTCGCGTCCTTCGAGCCATGCGTGAAGTCGAAAACGTAAGAAGGACTCGCTGCCATGAGGGGCACCTTTCGCTCGCTCTGGACGGATTTCGCACGCGCACTGACGAGGCGCACTGAACCGCGAACGGCTGATTGACTCCTCGCGCACGCGACGTTAGCAACGCTAACGGTACCCAGCCAGATTCCTACATCATCTTCGAGGAGCAGATGCCACTCAGGCGCGGGTTCAGCTACCGCTGCCTCAAGCCCCGCAACGGACAATGCGAGCCAATGATCGGCGGACGGAAATCACGCCACCAAGCGACCTAAGCGCCAGCGCGTTGGCGTGCTTCCTGCATGAGGTCAATCAAGTTTGCACTCGGCTGGGCGCCCTGAATGGCAACGGCCACCTGAGAAGGTCCAAAGTCAGCGCTGCTCATTGATGCACTCGCATCAGCAACAACCGTCGGCACAGCGGTAACACCGAGCTCCCGGCCATAAGCAAGCGCCAGCTCAACGTCCGCGCCACTAACAAGGCGCGCCGAGAGATCGGCTCGCGCTTCACCCGACGCAGCCGCAGCGAGGCCAAGCACGAGGGTTCGATCAGTAATGTCGAGGCCCTGCTCGAAGTAGGCTGAAAATAGCGCATGAAGGACTGCGCGCTGCCGCTCGTCATCGTCATAGGTCAAGGCCACGGCATGGGCGAAGCGGGTGTTTGCAACCTTCGGCATCGACGAATGATCAATTGCAAGCCCGACATCACGGCCAGCAACCTCTACTCGGTCGAACGCTGCCTGCATGACGTGTGCGCCACCGAAGCGATCCTCGAAAAAGGCCCCTGTGTCGACTCCTTCAAGGGGCATGTTGGGTTGCAACTCAAATGGGCGATGGCGCGTGACGACCGTGCGACCCGCTGCCTGCTCTGCGGCGATCGCAGTCTCAAGGTTGCGCAGGCCGATGAAACACCATGGACAGGCGATGTCAGAAAAGACGTCAAGTCTGACGGGTGCGTCTGTGTTCCATTGTGGGGTCTGCGTCACGTTGCAAATTATTTCGCCCGACAAGGGACCCAGCAATTAGCCACGCCGCAAAACCGTTGGGATTAGGGGACTTTTGGCTAAATGTGGATCAAATATTTCATTATCTGAAATTAGCGAGTGATCACTTCTGTTCTACCCAAGAGGCGCCTTGGCTTCTCGCTACCGGCGCCTACTCGAACTCAGTGGCTGTCTGGTTGGAAGTGGATCCGGTGGCTACCCGCCGGAGATGGAGAGTTCCGCAGCGCTGATCTCGCTGAGAAACCCGTCCAGATCGTCGGGATCGTCAAGCCAGCCATCGGGCAGTGCGACCCGCTTCCCAGGTTGGGTCCGTCCACGCGGACCTTCCGACACCTCACCGGGCCACGGCTGGTCGAGGTCCATCTGCGCTATCCAGTCATCTACCTCGTCGAGCGTGTCGACCAGCGCGAGGCCTTGCCGTACCTCACGTCGCACCGAGAATCCTTTGAGATACCAGGCGATGTGCTTTCGGAAGTCACGTGCTCCGGTGTCTGGCCCCAGTACCTCTGCGAGCAACCGCGCATGCTGACGCATGATCACAGTCACCTCTCGTAGATCAGGGTTCGCTGGGATCTCAAGACCGCTGAAGGATGCAGCGAGTTGACCGAACAACCAAGGTCGTCCAAGACATCCGCGGCCAACAACTACACCTGCCGCGCCGGTTTGCTCGATCATTCGTCGAGCATGCTGATGAGTCCAGATGTCGCCGTTGCCGAGGACCGGAATGCCATACGGTGCAAGCTCTTCGACCAATCGGGCGATCGCGTCCCAATCCGCCGTGCCGCCGTAAAGTTGCGCCGCGGTTCGTCCGTGTATCGCGACCCATGCGGCACCTTCTTCGGCGGCCGCGCGGCCCGCCTCCAGGTAAGTCAGGTGCTCATCATCGACACCTAGACGCATCTTCACGGTGACAGGAACGGCCGACCGTCCATGCGCCTTCGACGTTTCTTGAGCGGTAGTAACGGCAGCCCGGACGATCGCGCGAAACAACACCCGCTTCCACGGCAAAGCGCTGCCGCCACCTTTGCGGGTTACCTTGGCAACAGGGCAGCCAAAGTTCAGGTCGATGTGATCGACGCGATCTTCGTCGATCAATAGACGTACAGCGGACGCAACGGTCGCTGGGTCAACTCCGTACAGTTGGATACTTCGGGGCGATTCGTCAGGATCCGTGGCGATCATCCTCATGGTCTCTTCGTTACGTTCAACCAGAGCGCGCGAGGTGATCATCTCGGTCACATAGATGCCGGTAGCGGTGCCCCCAGTGGCGGCGCGGGCTTGCTCTCGAGCGAGTCGTCGAAAGGCCCTGTTGGTGATGCCCGCCATAGGTGCGAGTACCACTGGCACACCCCCACGCGCCAACAACTCATACCCCGGCCCCATATTCACGCCCACATCATCCCATCTCGATCAATGTGCCCCCAACTGCGCTAGACGCAGCAGAAACTCCCCATTCTGTCCACAGGTGTGCGCCATTGCTGAAACACCGCTAGCCCGCAGGCTCGACCCTGCCCGTTATGCCCAACACTTCACGCAAGCGCAAAGATCTCATCGCAACAGCCGACGCCCAATTCGGCCTCATAACCGCCCGCCAACTCGCGGAATTGGGAGTCAATACCGGCACGACATCTCGGAGAACAACGGGTCGAATGTGGACGCGAGTCCTGCCCGGTGTGCACCTTGTCGATGGCGGCGAACCAACTCGGCTACAACGAGAGTTTGCAGCCCTGCTCTACGCTGGCGAGCCCAGCGCTCTCACTGGCATCACCGCATTGCGAAGGCTCGGAATCCGCGCACTGCGACTGCAGGAGCAGCGAGACGACGAAGCTGAGCGCCCGGAACCGGTGCACATCTTGATCCCGCACGAACGTCGTCGACTTTCGACTGGCTACGTGCGAGTTGAACGAACCCACCGATTTCCTGAGGAACCGCTTCGCAAGAATGGGTTGTCGCTCGCCCCGGCGCCGCGAGCGGTGGGTGACGCGGCGCGTCGACTTCGTCGCGAGTCCGACGTGCGCGCGTTGGTCGCAGAGGTCGCACAACGTCGGCTCGTCACCATCGGCCAACTTGAGGAAGAACTGACCGCGGGGCCTCGTCGAGGCAGCGGCTTGCTCAGGGGTGCGATCACCGGAGTCGGGGGTGGCGCACTCTCGGTCGCGGAGATTGATCTCGCAGAACTCATGTCAACCGCTGGCATCCCGAATGTGAGGTACAACGTCGCGCTGACCACGGCGAGCGGCGAGTTCATCGCAATCCCGGATGCCTGGCTTGACGACGTAGGTCTGGCCATCGAAGTTGACAGCCATGCGCATCACGCGATTGGCCATGACTTCGAGCGAACGATTCGACGCAATGCCCGCTACGCCGCCGTGGGTGTAGCGGTCGTCACTGTCCTGCCTACTGATGTGCTGCGACGTCCCGGGGCAGTGCTGCACTCGATCGTAAGCGCACGTAACAAGGCCATGCTGCGGCCCAGACCACAAGTCGCCATCTCGAGCCAAACAGCCCTCAGTGCTGGCCGCGAAGGTTGGCGGTGGGGCGCCTGAACTGCGCCTAGAGCAGTCGGGGGCACCTTCATGACAAAAGCGTGGGCTGGGTTAGCAGCCGGGGAGGCGCTGAGCCAACCAGGCTGGGACGGCGTCTAAACCGATGCGCTCTTGTGACATCGTGTCGCGGTCACGGATGGTGACGGCCTGGTCGTCGAGAGTCTCGAAGTCCACCGTGATGCAGTAGGGCGTGCCTATCTCGTCCTGACGACGGTACCGGCGGCCAATCGCACCCGCATCGTCGAACTCAACGTTCCATGACTTGCGCAACTCGGTCGCGAGGTCTTTGGCCTTCGGTGAGAGATCAGCGTTACGAGAAAGAGGCAGCACTGCCGCCTTGATCGGAGCCAGCCGCTTGTCGAATCGCATGACCGTGCGAGTGTCGACGCCACCCTTGGAGTTCGGCGCCTCATCTTCGTCGTACGCCTCGAGCATGAATGCGAGGACAGCGCGAGTAAGGCCTGCTGCTGGCTCGATGACGTATGGGAACCAACGCTCGTTGGCCTCCTGATCGAAGAACGACAGATCAACGCCCGAGTGTTCGGTGTGCGTCTTGAGATCGAAATCGGTTCGATTGGCGATGCCCTCGAGTTCGGCGAAGTCGGTGCCGCCAAAGTTAAACCGGTACTCGATATCAACCGTGCGCTTTGAGTAGTGCGACAACTTCTCTTTGGGGTGTTCGAAGAATCGTAGGTTCTCCACTGACAAACCAAGGTCGAGATACCAGTCCCAGCGAGTCTTCAACCAGTACTCGTGCCACTCCTCATCAGATCCGGGCTTGACGAAGAACTCCATCTCCATCTGCTCGAACTCGCGTGTCCGGAAGATGAAGTTACCCGGCGTGATTTCGTTGCGGAAGGACTTACCGACCTGCGCGATACCGAACGGCGGCTTCTTGCGCGCGGTGCCAGCCACATTCGCGTAGTTGACGAAGATGCCCTGCGCCGTCTCGGGACGCAGGTAATGCACGGACGCTTCGTCCTGCACTGGACCAAGATGAGTTGACAGCAGCCCGTTGAAGTTACGCGGTTCAGTGAACTGGCCCTTGTTGCCGCAATTTGGGCAGTTGATCCCAGCGAGACCACCTTCTGGCGACTTGCCGTTCTTGGCCTCGTACGCCTCGATCAAGTGATCTTCACGGAATCTCTTGTGACACGACGTGCACTCGGTCAACGGGTCGACGAATGCCTCGAGGTGACCTGACGCCGCCCACACTTGGGGCGCCAGAATCACTGCAGAATCAAGACCAACGACGTCATCGCGACTCTGCACCATCGAGCGCCACCACTGCCGGCGCACGTTTTCCTTGAGCTCGACTCCGAGCGGCCCGTAGTCCCAGGCAGATCTGGTACCGCCGTATATCTCACTGCACGGGTACACAAACCCCCGACGCTTGGACAAGTTGACGATGGCATCGACGCGATCAAGGGCCATGGCGTGGGGGCTCCATCCGGCTGGTGTGTCGGCGAGGGTTTCTGGGCGAGAACGTGAGCATCAGCGATGCTCACTCGACGTAGTTTACGCGAACGTCTCGTAGTGCCAGCGCAGGGACCTACGCACAAGGGGTCGATCCAGTGCCAGTACGTCGTCGTAACGACGTCGAAGGTCGGCTTCGGCCTCGCGCGGGCACACCGGCACAGCTAGCACAATGCGAGTGGCACCAGCCTCTCGAAGTGCCACAGCAATGGCCCGAGCCGTTGTCCCAGTCTCGATGCCATCATCAATCACGACGGCTTCGCGTCCACTGCAAACCTCGCTATCGATGCGAATGTGAACGCCGGAATCGTCGCGCGTGACATCGAGCACAGTGACAGTGACTCCCAGTTCGTCGGCCAAAGCCACAGCCACTGCAACTCCGCACGTCGGAACTCCGAGAAGCACCGAGTCCGGTGTAAGTACGTCGCGAACTAGGACCGAAAGTTTGCGACCAGCATCGTCAAAGTCCTTGAACTTCATGATATTTCGCCTGTTAGGTGCATTGAATCTCGTACCTGTTGCAAACCCACTGAATCGAAGCTGTCGGCGCGGGCACTCGCGAATTCGCGAGTCGAATGTGGCGATGACTCGATCAACACCTCGAACGCGCTGGGCTCATCGCTCGCGGTCTGCAAGAACGGCCAATGCATCTTGACCTCGTAAGACGACAGCGCGCGCCGATAACTGCCGACGTCTGTCCACTCGTGGGCCAGTAGCCAGAGGTCGGGCTCATCGATCGAACTCGTGAGCCACCCACGAACGTAACCGGGTCGGCTTGCAAAGAGCGCGAGCAGTTCGCGGCACTCCGAAACAAGCTCTTGGCGTTCACTGAATCCGGCTAGCGGCAAGCGGTGGCGGGTGACAACGAGCACTCCCCCACCGTATGCCCGAACGGGGCAGTGCAACGATGTACGTGAAAGATGCACAGTCAGCGCGGCGTTGCCGCGAATTCGCTCATGAGCTATCACAACCGAGGACACGCCGTGCCCGAGAGCAAACGACACCCGGCCCGTCGGCCGCAGCAACGTCCAAGTCGCGCGTCGCATGGATCTCCGGCGGCGAAGGCTTCGAGCGGAACGTCACCGGGTAAGGGCACCGCGTCCAAAGGCGGAGGGGCCAAGAACGCAGCGGCCAAATCGTCAAACAAGGCTGGTCGGCGCTCGCAGACCCGGCAAGGCGCGACGAAGTTCACACCGGGTTGGCGCGGAGCTCTTGAAAGATCAAGTGCCGGGCCACTCATGTTCATGCACTCGCTCCCTGCCTGGCTCGTGCCCGTCCTGCTTGCCGTGACGTTGCTGATCGGCTTGCTCCTGCCGTGGCGTTGGACCGCGATTGTGCTGCTACTCCCCACCGTGTTCTTGGCCTGGCTCATGACGGTGTCCTGGCCGCTGCTCTCGCCGGTCGGGAAGGTTCTGCGATCGGGGGCCGTGCTCGTGCTGCTCTGGGCCACGGTCGCGCGGCTCACCGGCAGGCTTTAACTCCCCCGCACCTACGAGGTCTCGACCCTGCGATTTCCGATGCGACCCGGCACTTGATATTGACAATCATTGTCATCTAGCCGCAAACTCTGCTCATGGCATTGGTGCTAGCCCTGTTCACCGTGGTCGCCACCGCAATCGGCGGCGTCGTAGCCATGCGTGCCAACGACCGAATGCACCTCGTGCTAGGAGCTTCCGCAGGAGTACTCCTCGGACTCGTCGCATTTGACCTCATGCCTGAGATCTTCCGGCTGTCGACAAACAATCTCGCCGCGGGCGTTCCCGCAGCCATGATCGCCTTCGTGGTCGGCTTTCTCGTACTGCACGTGGTTGAGCGCGCAGCTGGATTGCATGAACCTGCAGATACCGAGTACGGCGAGCACCGTCACACCCTCGTCGGCACGCTCGGCGCTTCGGGGTTGATCGCCCATTCGTTCCTCGACGGCCTGGCCATAGGGCTCGCGTTCCAAGTCGCAACGCCACTTGGTTGGACAGTTGCGATCGCTGTTCTCGCACACGATTTCGCCGACGGCCTCAACACTGTCATCTTGATGCAACGTTCAGGGAACGATCGACGACGTACCGCGATCGCTCTTGGACTTGATGCGCTCGCCCCCGTGGTCGGCGTCCTCGTCGCGCGGCTGGTCACCCCCACCGACTCCATCTTGGCGATCTACCTTGGTACGTTCGCCGGGTTGCTCACCTACCTCGCGACAGCCGACATCCTGCCCGAGGCACACGCCCACCACCCGTCGAGGATGACGTTGCTCGCGACGATCGGTGGCGTTGGCGCGATGTACGCAGTGACGTCGCTGCTATGACAACCCACAAAGCGCGACGCAGTTCCGATGACATTTCGCGTGCGCCCTCGCCGGCCGTGCCGCCTCGTCGATCAACGCGTCAACGCGTCGCAGTGCAGGAAGTCCTCGATGATCTGGTCGCATTTCACAGCGCGCAGGAGATCCATGCCGAACTCAACCGTCGAGAAGCCAACGTCGGGTTGAGTACCGTTTATCGCACCCTGGCAGCGATGACCGCCGACGGCGACGTTGACACACTTCTGCGCGACGACGGCGAGACCATGTACCGACGGTGCAACGCACAGGCACACCACCATCACCTCGTCTGCCGATATTGCGGCGCTACCAAGGAAGTTGACGGTCCAGAGGTCGAAACGTGGGCGCAGTCGATCGCACACAAGCACGGCTTCGACAACGTCACTCACACTCTCGAAATCTTCGGGCGCTGCGCCAGTTGTCGCGTGGCAGGAACGTCGAGCTAGGTCTCACTGTCGAGGTACGTCAGGCGGGGCGCTTGGTAGTGCGCCAGGTAGTGCTCCAGGTAGTGCGTTGGGCAGTGCGCCGCCGTAGCGACGGTCGCGTGATGCGTACTGCTCGCAGGCCCACCAGAGGTGCCGTCGATCGAAGTCGGGCCAAAGAGTGGGCACAAAGACCAACTCGGCGTAGGCCGACTGCCAAAGCAGGAAGTTGCTGGTGCGCTGCTCACCAGAAGATCGGATGAACAGATCTACGTCGGGCATATCGGGCTCGTCGAGATAGCGCGCGACTGTTCGTTCGTCAACCTTGTCAGGGTTGAGCCGCCCGGCAGCGGCTTCACGTGCGATGGCGGCGGCGGCGTCTGCGATTTCCGCGCGTCCACCGTAGTTGACGCACATGGTGAGAGTGAGGGTCGTGTTGGCGGCGGTAAGTCGTTCGGCATCCTCGAGTTCGTCGATCACCGACTTCCAGAGTTTGGGTCGACGTCCTGCCCAGCGAACCCGCACCCCGAGTTCGTGCATCTCGTCGCGACGACGCCTGATGACGTCGCGATTGAAGCCCATGAGGAAGCGCACCTCGTCTGGCGATCGTCGCCAATTCTCGGTGGAGAAGGCGTACGCCGAGATGGCGCCCACGCCAAGTTCGATCGCGCCGTGCACGCAGTCGAGCAAACTCGCCTCGCCTGCCTCGTGACCAACCGTGCGCGGCAGGCCCCGCTCCTTGGCCCACCGTCCATTCCCGTCCATGACAACCGCAACGTGACCCGGAATCAGTTCCGGTGCGATCTTTGGCGCGATTGCCCCGCTTGGATGAGGCGTCGGTGGACGTTGCGGTGTGCCCTTGGAAACACCGCTTCCAGCGCTCTTGTCCCTGCTCGAACGTCCTGCCATGCGCACATCGTGGCACCTCGGATGCCCGCGGGGCACCCACCACAGGGGCCAAACCGACGATTCGTCGATTCAGTGGGGAGCCCCCGCTGCGCCTAGCGCAGTCGGGGGCACCTTGATGAGAAATGGTGGAGGGGGGTTAGGGGTGCGTTCGACTAGGGGGAGGCTGCGCAGTCCGCGCTCGAGTTGCCAGTTGAGGTAGGCAGTGACAAGGCCGGATGCTTCCCGACGAGCACGGGCATCGCTGGCATCAGCGATATGCCAGTCGCCAGTGAGTAGAGCTGCAAGCAGCGCGAAAGTTTCCATCGCTGGGGCGGCAGATCCGGGCACTCGATCCTCGGCGCAGAGGGCGCCACCGGCCGCAATATTGAACGCACGGTGTGGCCCCGGAATCCCGCAGCGGGCACATGCGTCGAAACTCGGCGCCCAGCCAGCAACTGATAGCGAGCGCACCAAGTACGAGTCCAAGACCAATCCGGGATCATGCTCGCCGCCCACTAAAGCCCGCAGCCCACCCACGAGCAGTAAGTACTGCTGAGTGGATGGCTCGCGCTCCTCGGGAGTGAGCCGCTCTGCAGTTTCCAGCATCGCCTGACCCGCCGTGTAGCGCGCATAATCTCCAACGAGAACTGAGCCGTAGGACGAGAGCGTTTCGACCTGGTTGATGCCATCGAGGGTGCGTCCGGCATAGAACTGAACATCAACATGGCCAAAGGGTTCGAGTCGAGCCCCGATCCGCGACGTGGTACGTCGAACACCCTTTGCGACTGCACGGACCCGGCCATGTTCGCGGGTCAGCAACGTGATGATGCGGTCTGCCTCACCCAACTTTTGGGCGCGCAGGACAACTCCCTCATCGCGGTACAGGCTCACTGCCTCATTGTCTCCCCAACCGCCGACGGCGCCTACACGGCTCGCAGGGTCACGGCGGAGATCAACATAGGCAGCGACCCGCGATGGCGCTCACGCCGAGACACGACGCTCGGGCGGTACGGTCCTCTCAGGAGGAACCACCATGACTGAACAGAACTCGCCCCACAGTGACGACGGAGGCCATGTCCTGTCGATCCGCTTTGACCAGCGGTCACTGCGACGAACGGCCCTAACTCTGCTGGGCTTCTGGGTGCTGTTCAGCCTGGCCAACTGGCTGTTCACCTCCGCAGCGCACTTTCTCTTCCTGATTCTCATGGCCTGGTTGATGTCGATAGCGATGGAACCAGCGGTCGCCTGGTTCGCCAATCACGGTCTCAAACGTGGCTTGGGCTCGGGTCTAGTCCTACTTCTCGTCCTTGCCGGATCAATCGCCTTCGCCGCCCTATTCGGCGGCATCTTCTTCGGTCAGTCCGTCGGGCTAGTCACATCACTACCTCAGACAGCAATGAGCTTCATCGATTGGCTCAACCACCAATTCGGGACGACCATCAACGCCAGCAACATCCTCAGCACGTTGTCGATCGGACCTGCTCAGATCGCTGGTGTGGCAAGCGATCTCGCCGGCGGCATCCTCGGTTTCCTAGTGCTCGTCTTCGGCGGCATTTTTGACCTGCTGACTATCTTCGTGTTCGGTTTCTACCTCTCAGCTGAAGGGCCACGCCTTCGGCGCGTGATTGGCTCGTGGTTGCCCGAACGGATGCAGATTGTGTTCATCACTGTCTGGGACATCGCCGTGACTAAGACCGGTGGATTCGTCGTCTCGAAGATCGTTCTCGCCGGAATGTCCGCAGTAGCGCACGTGACTGCCTTCTACCTGATCGGCGTCCCCTACTGGCTCCCCATGGGCATCTTCGCCGGCATCGTGAGCCAGTTCATCCCCTCAATCGGCACCTACATCGGGATCATCATCCCCGCCATCTTCACGGTGTTCGACAATCCGACCAAGGTGCTTTGGATCGTTGCCTTCGCCACCGTGTATCAGCAGATCGAAAGCTACGTATTCACACCCAGAGTGAGTCGAGCCACCATGGACGTGCATCCAGCGATCGCGCTCGCCGCGGTGTTCGTCGGGGTTGAACTCTTTGGGCTCATCGGAGCAATCATCGGAATCCCACTGGCTGCAGCGATTTTGGCCATTGTGGAAACGTATCGACAGCGCTATCAGTTAGTACCCGAGCTCAAGGTCCGCACCAAGGGCGAGAAGGCTGGATCCGACGAGTTTTCCGGAAATCCAATGTTTGTCATCCCCGCTGGAAAGCCACTCAGCACTGTCACTCCGAGTGAGGAACCGCCACCGTCAGCACCTGACTCAAGTGAGCAACCGGCAGAGTAGCAATCGGCAGAGTTGCGATTGGCAGAGTTGCGATTGGCAGATCGGCGCAGCGAGCTTGGATCGACTCAAGGCGCGTGAGGCTCAGAATCCGAGTTTGCGCAATTCTCGTGGATCGCGCTGCCAGTCCTTGGCCACCTTGATTTGCAGATCAAGGTGCACTCTCGTACCGAGCAAGGCTTCTATCTGACGTCGTGACTCAATCCCGATGTCACGCAGTCGAGATCCTCGGTGGCCAATGATGATTGCCTTCTGACTGTCGCGTTCGACGTACAGGGCCGCGTGCACGTCGAGCAAGGGATCATCAGCACGACGCCCCTCACGAGGGATCATGTCCTCAATCACAACAGCGATCGAGTGCGGAAGTTCATCACGCACTCCCTCAAGTACTGCTTCTCGAATGAGTTCGGCCACCATGATGATCTCGGGCTCATCAGTTAGTTCGCCGTCGGGATATAGCGCCTGGCCAGGTGGTAAAAGTTGCACCAGCAGATCCTCTAGCAGTGCCACTTGGTCGCCAGATTTCGCAGATACGGGAACGACTTCCGCCCAGTCGATACCTACCTTCTCGCCAAGTCGGGCAAGATCAAGGAGTCGCTCACCGATCCGCGCGTGATCAACGAGGTCAGTCTTGGTCAGGATCGCGACCTTCGGAGTGTTCTTGATGCCCGCGAGTTCAGCGGCAATGAACTGGTCACCCTTGCCGACCGGCTGATCAGCTGGAACGCAGAAGCCGATCACATCAACGACCGCCCACGTTTCGCGGACCACTGCGTTGAGTCGTTCACCGAGCAATGTGCGGGGCTTATGCAGACCGGGAGTGTCAACGAGCACCAGCTGTGCATCGGGGCGATGGATGATGCCTCGAACGCTGTGCCGAGTGGTCTGCGGCTTGCTCGACGTAATCGCGATCTTTTCCCCTACCAAAGCGTTGGTAAGAGTCGACTTTCCGGCATTGGGCCGACCGACGAAACATGCAAAGCCAGAGCGAAAGTCGGTCATAGCGTTGATTGTCCACCATCACGAGTGGCTGTAACGCCATGCAGTGCAATACCGCGCAGGACAGGTACTGCTCGACGACGACCGCAGAGGGCGCGATGCATCAGGTGGTGCTACGTGATGCGACAGTGGAATCCGGCAGGACGACATACACCAGGGCACCTGTGCCGGCGAGGGAACGCACCACGCTGATGTCGTCATCCACTAGGCCGGCATCACGGCGAACCACCACTGCAGCTTCGAGGCCCTTCGCGCCCGATGCCGCGGCTTGCGCAACCGCGAGCTCAAGCGCAGAGAGTTCGAGTCGACCAAGGTGCACGGTCGCGCCTGAATAGGTGCGGCCGGTCTCGTCCCGCACCGCCGCACCCTCGTCAGCACCGATGCGGGCACGAGCACCGCGCGCGAGGGTGACCAACTTGGCGTCCTCGGCCGAGAGTTCACCATCAACGTCCACTCGTGGGGTCAGGCCCGAGTCGTCAGTCATCGGAACCATCCAACCCGTCTGCAGCACTCGATGTCTCCACCTGTTCTCCGACTGGCCGGGCTAGCACGGTACCCACGCGATTGCGTCGTCCGGCGGCCGACTCGGCGGTTAAGTCCCAGCCATCGAGTTCGATGTGCGCACCCGGAATCGCAACGCGCCCTAGGCGTCTGGCCAGCAGGCCACTCACCGTGTCGACGCCTTCTTCCTCAGCGTCGATGTGAACTCCGATGAGGTCAGCGAAGTCCTCGACATGCATCCGCGCAAGTACACGGTAGGCGCCATTGGTGAGCGCCTCGACCTCTTGGATCTCAGTGTCGAACTCGTCGGTGATCTCTCCGACGATCTCCTCGACCACGTCCTCGATCGTGACGATTCCAGCAGTGCCGCCGTACTCGTCGACGACGACCGCAAGGTGCACGCGTGCCGCCTGCATGTCCTTGAGCAACTCGTCGGCACTCTTGCTGTCAGGGACCATAAGCACCGGACGCATCAGACTCGAGACACGCTCGCTCTGCTCAGCGTCGTGATTCTCGAACGTGCGACGGGCCACATCCTTGACGTAGACCACGCCAATGACGTCATCGATATTGTCGCCGATCACAGGAATGCGCGAGAAGCCACTGCGGAAGGCGAGCGACAGAGCCTGCCGAAGGGTCTTCGACGCTTCGATGAAGACCATCTCAGTTCGCGGAACCATCAACTCGCGGACGATGGTGTCACCGAACTCGAACACAGAATGGATCATCTGGCGTTCGTCGTCCTCGATGACGTCACTGGCCTCCGCTAGGTCAACGAGTTCACGGAGCTCAGCCTGCGTGGCAAAGGGCCCTTCGCGGTAGCCCTTTCCCGGAGTGATGGCGTTGCCGACAAAGATGAGGGCTTGGGTCAAAGGCCCGAACAAGAGTCCGAGCAGACGCGCGGGCGCAGCTGCACGCAGCGCAATGCGATCAGCGTGCTGCACTCCCAGCGTTCGTGGTGCGACGCCAAGCGCGACATAGCCCACCGCGACCATGACAAGTGCAGCAGCCAACAACTGCCCCCATACAGGGGCCGAGATCAGCACCAAGAAAGCTCGAGTGACAAGAACGGTTGCCGCCGCAAACAGCATCATGTGGAGAAAGAGAAGGACATTGACGTATCGCGCACGATCGTCGAGCAGTGGGCGAAGACGACTGGCCGAAGCGATTCCCTCGCGCTGGAGTTCCTCGGTGCGCGACTTCGAAACACGACCAATGGCAGTTTCGGCAGCTACCGCGAAAGCGCCGATCAAGACACACAAAGCCGCTATGAGCAACGAGCCAAATTCAGGGCTCATGCACTATCCCTAGCGGACCACTGGGTGAGCAATCGAGCCTGAAGTTCGAACATTTCGACCTTCTCGCCGTCCTCAGCATGGTCGTAGCCAAGCAGATGCAATATCCCGTGAGTCAAGAGCAGCGCCACCTCGTCGTCGCGCGAATGTCCGGCCGCGATGGCCTGCACCGAAGCAACCTGCGGGCAGATCACGATGTCGCCGAGCAGCCCTTCTTCGGGTTCTTCGTCATCACGTGTCGGCCGAAGTTCGTCCATCGGAAAGGACAAGACGTCTGTAGGGCCGGGTTCGTCCATCCAACGTACGTGCAGATCCGTCATCGCGAGCTCGTCGACGAGCAGGATCGACAACTCCGCCTGCGGGTGGATTCGCAAGCACTGCAACATGAATCGTGCCTGCGCCTCAAGAGATTCGACGTCGACTTCGATGTCGGTCTCGTTGGCAACTTCGATGGTCATCGAGTGGCACCCATCAGTTGCCCCGGCGCATCGTCGGATGCTGAGGTGAGGCGGCGATCTCGGCGTCGTAGACGGCATACGCATCGACGATCTTGCCGACGAGACGATGACGGACAACGTCGGAACTGTCGAGGCGGCAGAAGGTGATGTCATCGACGCCGGTGAGGATGCCTTCGACCACCTTCAGGCCAGAAGCGGTGCCCGCGGGAAGGTCAATCTGCGTGGTATCGCCGGTGACGACCATGGTGGAGCCGAAACCCAGACGAGTGAGGAACATCTTCATCTGCTCGCGAGACGTGTTCTGTGCCTCGTCCAAAATAATGAACGCATCGTTGAGAGTGCGACCCCGCATGTATGCCAAGGGTGCTACCTCGATCACACCGCTGGTCATCAGACGCGGGATGGAGTCGGGGTCGATCATGTCGTGCAGCGCATCGTAAAGCGGACGCAGATACGGATCGATCTTTTCCGAGAGTGTTCCAGGCAGGAAGCCCAGACGTTCGCCGGCCTCTACTGCAGGGCGGGTCAGGATGATTCGGCTGACCTGCTTGGATTGCAGCGCTTGCACTGCCTTCGCAACCGCGAGATATGTTTTACCGGTACCGGCAGGACCGATACCGAACACGATCGTATGCTCGTCGATCGCATCGACATAGCGCTTCTGATTGACGGTCTTTGGGCGAATTGTGCGGCCGCGGTTCGAAAGAATATTGGCGGTCAGAACTTCGGCTGGGCGCACCTCGCTGTCGTCGCGAATCATGGTGATCGAGCGTTGGACGGACTCGGGAGTCAGCGGCTGCCCCGCGCGCACTACAGCGAGAAGCTCACCGAAAAGCCGATCGACCAGAGCCACCTCAACGGCAACACCGATGACCGTGATCTCGTTGCCGCGGGCATGGACGTCGACCGAGGGGAAGTTTCGCTCGATAACGCGCAGAAGCTCGTCAGCCGAGCCAAGCACATTCACCATGTTCAGCGAACTCGGAACAATGATTTTGACCTGAGTGTCCGTTGTTGCGGTCATGAGTACCGGCCTCAATCGGCCGTGACTGCCCTCCGTGTCGTAGGACCGCGTGCGCGGTCGGTGTTCTCCGTCACCATCGTAGAGCGAAGACGCCACGAGGCAACCCTCGAGAACGGATCGACCGGCAATTCGGCCGAAACGTATCCGGGCCGCGACCGGGCTCACTACCCCGGTGGCCAGCCAAGTGACCGGCCGCCTAGCACGTGAGCATGCACGTGGAAGACGCTTTGTCCGGCATCAGAGCCGGAGTTGAAGACAACGCGAAAGCCGCTATCCAGCCCCTCGCTCTGCGCCACTTGCGACGCCAGTACCAACACCTCCGCAGCCAGATCGGGGTCAGCCGATGACAACGCTGCCACGTCAGGGTGATGATCCTTGGGTATCACGACGACATGCACAGGCGCCTGGGGCGAGATATCGCGAAATGCCATCGCACGAGGAGTTTCGGCCACCACGCTGGCCGAGATCTCACCCGAGGCGATCCCGCAGAACAAACAATCGGTATCCATGCGCCTCAAGTTAGCGCCTTGAAACCCGATCCGCGACGCTACGCACACGGTCGCGACTTGGAGTGCTTCAGCCATCCCAGCGAGGGGTCGCTGCCAGGACGATCGCACTAGCCACAACTCCTGCGGTGGAGGTACGCAGCACTGTGGGCCCGAGATGTACCGCGACCGCACCCGCTTGCTCGAAGCTGGCCTTCTCGTCGTCGCTGATTCCGCCTTCTGGACCTACAACGAGCAGCACCGTGCTCACTGGCTCGAGCAAATCCGAGCGAATTCGTCGGATCGCTTGTTCGTGCAGCACAAGTGCGATCCCGCCACTGGCAACCACCTCGGCGATGAGCGCGACCACATCACGGGTGGAAGCCAAGGCGCGCACTTCGGGAAGGAACGCACGACGCGACTGCTTCGCTGCCTCACGCGCGGTGCTCTGCCACTTGAGGACGCCGCGCTCAGCCTTCTCACCGCGCCATTGCGCGATCGACCTACTCGCCGCCCAAGGAACTATCGAGTCGACGCCTACCTCGGTGAGCAACTCAACCGAGAGTTCACCGCGATCGCCCTTTGCCAACGCCTGGACCACGATGAGTTGAGGGCTCGGCGCCGGATGCTCGACGACCTCCAACACCCGCACCTCGAGCCGATCACGACCACTAGCGGCTGACACCACACCGCTCGCGACGAGTCCGGAGCCGTTACCTACGAGGACCGGTTCATCAACGGTCAAACGTCTCACTGAGACAGCGTGACGACCCTCGGCGCCCTCAACGACGATCACACCGTCGGCCGAAATATCAAGCGATTCAACGAGAAAGAAGGGCGCCGTCATCGCTAGGCCCTAGCTGTTGAACGCGTCGCGAAGGCGCGAAAAGAAACCACTCTGCGAAGCACCGTTGGCCTGGACCGTGGCAAGTGGTCGCTCCTCACCGCGCAATGCCGCGAACTCGCGCAGAAGTTCCTCCTGTCGCGCATCGAGTTTGGTGGGCGTGACAACCTCGATGTGCACATGAAGATCGCCCCGGCCACTGTTGCGAAGGTGCGTAACACCCTTCTGTCTCAGCGTGGCTGTCTGCCCCGAATGAGTACCGGGCCGCACATCAATGTTTTCAACTCCATCGAGGGTCTCGAGCTCAACCGTGGTGCCCAACGCCGCAGCAGTCATGGGCAGCGTGATGGTGCAATGCAGGTCGTCACCTTCGCGACTGAAGACCTCGTGCGCCTTCTCGACGATCTCCAAATAAAGATCACCGGACGGTCCACCACCGGGGCCGACTTCTCCCTCACCAGTGAGTTGTATCCGGATCCCGGTGGAGACACCTGGTGGGATCTTGACCGTGATGGTCCGACGAGTACGGACCCGCCCTTCGGCGCCACACTCCTGACACGGATGCGGGATGAGGCTCCCGTAACCCTGACACTGCACGCACGGACGAGAGGTCATGACCTGCCCAAGGAATGAACGCTGGACCGACTGCACTTCACCGCGCCCTTGGCACATGGTGCACATAATCACGGTGGTACCGGCCGCCGTACCCAATCCCTCGCATTCGTCACAGACAACTGCGGTGTCGACCGTGATCTCTCGAGTCGAGCCAAAGGTCGCCTCGACAAGGTCGACTTGCAGTCGGATCAAGGCATCCTTGCCACGGCTGACACGTGGTCGTGGCCCGCGGCTCGAGTTACCGAAGAAGGCGTCCATGATGTGACCGAAGCCCATGCCACCACCGCCGAAACCGCTGCCACCACGGGGATCTCCGCCGAGGTCATACATCTGACGCTTCTCGGCATCGGACAGCACCTCGTAGGCAGCGGTTACCTGCTTAAAGCGATCCTGCACCTCCGGATCGGGGTTCAGATCAGGGTGCAGTTCGCGGACTAGCTTGCGGTAGGAACGCTTGATCTCCTCGGGAGTCGCGTCTTGCGCGACACCGAGAACGGCGTATAGATCGGAGGCCACGGATCTCACAGACAAGATAGCGACGTGCATGCGGACAGGGACGGGTCAAAACTCTTGCTGCTCACTGCGTACTGCTCACTCAGTGTTGTTCGGTGAGGATGCGGCCAACATATCGAGCCACCGCACTCACCGACCCCATCGTGCTTGGGTAGTCCATTCGAGTTGGACCGACCACCCCGAGTTGCGCGACGACTTCGTCGCCGCGCGCGTATCCCACTGTGACAACTGAGGTGGATACCAATCCAGCAACCTCGTTCTCGTGGCCAATTCGGACGGTGAGCGAGTCACCGGAGCGGCTCTCGCCCAGGAGACGCAGCAGGACCATCTGCTCCTCAAGCGCCTCGAGCACCGGGCGTACGGATCCGCCCCAGTCCTCACCGAACGAAGCAAGGTTGGACGTACCAGCCAACATCACTCGCTCCTCATGCCGCTCGACAACGGTCTCGAGTAAACTCGCGATGACGGTGGCGACCGCGGGGCGCTCATTGAGCGGAAACGATTCGATGAGATCCGCTACCTGAGGCGCGACGTCAACGAGTCGAATCCCGTTGACCCGCTCGACGATTCGATTGCGAAGTCGACCAAGCAGGTCATCACTCATCGGAACACCCGTATCGATGACCCGTTGTTCGACCCGACCGGTGTCGGCGATCAACACGAGCAAAATGCGCGAGGCACCTAGGCCGACGAGTTCGATGTGACGAACGGTGGATCGGGTCAGCGACGGGTACTGAATCATCGCCACCTGGCGCGTGATCTGCGCCAGCAAGCGAACCGACCTTTGCATGACGTCGTCAAGATCGACTGTGCCATCCAAGAAAGTGCCAATGGCTCGCCGCTCAGCGACCGAAAGCGGCTTTACCTGCGACAGGCGATCAACAAAGACTCGGTAGCCCTGATCAGTGGGCACTCGCCCGGCGCTGGTGTGCGGCTGGGCGATCAAGCCTTCGTCCTCAAGGGCAGCCATGTCATTGCGGATCGTGGCAGGACTGACCCCCAGCGAGTGCCGCTCGGCCAAAGCCCGCGAGCCAACCGGCTCGTGCGTGCTCACATAGTCCTCAACGATCGCCCGCAAGACAGCCAGCCGTCGATCCTCGACCATGTCATGCACCTCCTCGTCCGGACTCGATCTGTGCCCACGCACGCGACACTGGCACTCCTTGCTGCCGAGTGCCAAGTCTACGCCGCAACCCCGATGTCCTCATATCGAACGAAGGTCGCCATCCTGCCCAATCTCTGGGCGACCTATGGGTAGCGTGGGAGATAACCCCCTGTCGTTGGCTCATTCGATGGCTCAACTGTCGTCGTTTCACGAAAGGGGATGCCGGATGTCCGACCAGAACCCGCCTGAGGGCGAGTCAGCGCCGAGCGCTCAAGAGCCACCTCTGTCGCCCGCACCTGCACTGCCACCGCCACTGACACCGCCGCCCTCGTCTCC
>Ga0194051_1000508_pt1 | contig 21988 bp, 16 predicted proteins | sample SepL2320m_MetaG_FD_161275 | JGI IMG/M metagenome (GOLD analysis project Ga0194051, IMG submission 161275) | Anoxic zone freshwater microbial communities from boreal shield lake in IISD Experimental Lakes Area, Ontario, Canada - Sep2016-L239-20m | ecosystem: Environmental > Aquatic > Freshwater >... | reverse complement strand
ACTTCAATTTCTTTTGTAATCCCACGGCCGCTGGACATGTTCTTCGTACGCCCATGCGAAAAACAGTTGTGCCATTGGAAACAACCGGCCAAGTCGTGCTCGGATTTGATCTGCTTGAAGATGTTCCCGACGAGTCATCTCGAGCAGGGAGTTTGCTGCGACGCATGCTCCCGCATGCCTTTCGAGCGTATAGACAGCTGCTGGGTCGCGAAGGGATTTGCCTCCATGATGTCGTCACGCTCGTGTCGCTTACCAATCCCGAACTGTTTGAGCGTTTGACAGTTGCGGCCGATGTTGAAACAGCCGGTGAACTCACGACTGGCGCCCTGATTATCGATCGCAGAGAAGTTGCAGGGTGGCAACCAAACCTAGACATGCTCGTGAACGTCGATGCCGCTGCTGTGCATGACTGTATTCTTCGTAGCTTGGCACAGGCCGCTCGTTTGACGGGATGAACAACGTCAGCAGCGTAGGTTCTGCGAGGTTCGTTTGAAACCGATTAAGGCGATACCTTTTCGAAATGTTCGCGAAGAGCAAGGTCGAGAGACATGGGAATCTGCTTCTTATTTCGAAAGACAATCATTTTCACCGTCCGAGAGTTTGCGGTGACGCTGACAAGACTTACCAAGTGGTCATCATCTTCGATCGATACACCATCAAATTCGAGAATGATGTCATCCGATTGAATTCCTGCTGTCGCCGCTGGTGACTGCGGCTGTACTCCGGAAACTCTTGCGCCAATGGTGCGATTGAGCCCGAGTTTTTCCGCAGTCTTTTGCGAAAACTTCCGGTCGAGTGTCACTCCGAGATAAGCACGTGAAACAGAACCTGTTTCGACTAGCTGACGGGCTACAAACATCACCATCGACATTGGAATTGCAAAACCAATTCCTTCGCTTCCTCCAGAATTACTTGCGATCGCTGTGTTGAGACCGATCACTTCGCCTCGAAGATTTACCAGTGGACCGCCGCTGTTTCCAGGATTAATGGCAGCATCGGTTTGTAGAAAATCCTGAAACTTCACGCCACCATCACCGAGTTCGAGATCGCGTCGACCTTTGGCTGATACGATTCCCATCGTCACGGAGTGGGAAAGTCCGAAAGGGCTTCCGATGGCAAGTACGGTGTCGCCGATTTGAATTGTATTGACGTTCCCGATCCGGGCAGATACGAGTTTGTCATCGTTCACCTCAAGTACGCCTATGTCGGTTCCAGTATCACTCCACATGCGAACTGGGTGCATCTCACGGCCGTCGTGGAGTCGAATGACGATGTTGTCTAATTCGGCACGATGAATCACATGGCGATTGGTCAGCACAACTTTTTTCCCACCGATTTCCGTGATGACTCCCGAACCGGCCTCTTCTTCGCTTGCCTTTCCGTTACGGGGCCGCAGAAGTGGTTTACGAGTATCGATATGCACCACCGTCGGGCTCACCAGCTGAATCAGACGTCTCAGAACAGAACTTTGGAGCTCTAACAATTCGGCGTCTCGCTTGAGTTCGTGATACATCGTTTCACGTTCACTCGACGAAAGATCGCTTAAGGAATGAACCGACGGTAACGCAGGCAAAGTTTTTGAAGACTCAGCAGCGATCGATGCGGGTTCTTCTGCATAGACAATGTGCTCTGACGTTTCTAAGCCAATGCCAGCCAGTATTCCCACAACAAGAATTCTTAGAAAACGATCGGCCCGCCCGATCTTGTGTGAACGGGGAAAAAAATGAAATGAAAAAAAGTTGGCACAAGAAGGAGCAGTCGGGCACATGGAGTCAACCTTTTTTGATAAGGCGGTACTTTATTCAGTCAAATTCAATTCAAGGCAATGCAAAAAGATACTCAAACGACAGGAGTTTTGTCGCCAGCGGAAAATGACATACCGCTTGGCCGTTGAGTAACGGCTCAGACAAGTTGTTTTGCAAGAATCAAACGTCAACTTCGAGATCGCCTGTTACCGTTTCATCCGAGCTATTCTCGGAGGCTTTTTCCCGAATGGATGTAAAACCAGATCGCTCGGTGTCACGCTGGCATTCAATGCACATCGTGGCGTACGGCAGAGCCAAAAGACGAGCCATCGGGATTTTGCAGTTGCAAACTTCACAAAGCCCGTACTGACCATCTCGCAACCGTTCGATCGCGTTTTCGATGCTTCCCAATTCCCGACTCTCGACTTCGGCCAGTTGGGAGCTTATTTCATCCTGCGCCGAATCGAGGGCCGCATCCATCACGTCACCGTGGGTTTGCCCCCGCATTTCCTTGAGTGTTGAAAGATCTCCTGCAAGCGCACTGCGTAGCGCATCACGTCTGCGAATCAGAATACTTCGGAGATTGAGAAGGGCGTCTTTGCGTGCCATTGGTTTCATCCTTCACCGTCTTCCCCATCGTGGCTCGACAGGTTCCGTGCCACGAAGCCGACGGTCGGTGATCGCCGGTTCGTAAGGTCGTTTGGACGTTGATTAAAGGTCGATGCAAAAAACCTCGCTCAATACTACGCAGCTCAGGGAAATTGGGTCGGCGGTGAGGCCTTTTCTCAAGAAGCATAAATTCCGGTCGATTTCGTCCATCCCTGCCGCTGTTGGGCGAAGGTATGAAGGAGTCTGGTCGAAAATATCGGCACGATGAGGTCAAAAAATACAGAAAAAATCGATCGTGACACTTAGGAATTTTTCCTCAATCTCAAGCGAAGGCACTTCTTGGTTCCAAAGTCAGTGCAGACAAGAAGTTACAAAGAGCGATTGGCAACAGGCTTTCCTTAAAGAGTAGAGAAGCACACGGTTCAGAAATTCTAAGAGCACAAACCATCTCAAGGCTTCTGTTTGCCTGCGAATGAAACGGGGATTTGAACCTCTGAATACTTAAGAAACCACGGCACGAAAGGGCTGTTGTAAGCAAGCATTCTTGGGGAACCTGATCGGGTCCATTCAGGATGAACCTCCAGCCACGCCTCGAGTGCATGAAGCGAACGCATAAAAGTTTTTTGGTCGTAGGAACCTCGTACACCAATTGAGACCACTGACATCTCGACGGTGTCGGTCACAACAATCCGGTTATCTTTTTCATCAACACCAACGCTCCCAATCTCTGTTGAGCGATAGAGAAAGGCCATCGATTCTGCTCCACCAGCTTTATCCGGAGCGGGCTCTTTCGACCAATTCATTTCGACCGGCGCTGTCATGGCGATGTCATTGCGTTCGATGTGTCGAAAAAGTCGCATGAACATGCTGTTGTCGCCTACCTCGCCGGTAACACGGGCAAGACGATGTGTGGGGTACGTCTTTACAATGACCTCATTGACAGGTCCTGGAGCGGGATAGTCACGAGGAAGTTTTGCCTCAGAGAACATCATTGGTGTGATCAAGGCATTCTCCTTCTCGGGAGCATTGTCGCCGGCAGCAGTCATTGGAATAAAACCGACCAATACAAATAGTAGAACGAAGCAAAACGACAGCATTCTGTTGAGTTTGGCATGTGCGAGTCGGGAGATCCTTTCGATAAAATTCAGACAGAAAGGACAGCCGTGTTCGCAGTGTTTCTCGTTCCTGTTTGGGATGAAATGTATTTGTATGAATCCGCGAGAAGGCATGGCTCAACCTCTGTTCAATGTGAAAAATATCGGATCCATTAGTTCTTGTCTGAAAAACACCAGATGGTTCCATCTTCAGAAGCCATGACAAGACATCCGGCAGCCACGGCAGGCGACGAGCTAAATCCCACACCCGCATCAAATTCCCAAGAAAGTTTACCGGAGGAAACATCTAAGGCAAAAATTTTTCCAGCGGTATCACCAACAAAAACTCTCGATCCGACGATCACAGGTGAACTGTCCACACGTCCGCGCGTTGCAAATCGCCAGCGACGCGATCCATCGAACGTTGCAAACGCCTCAACCGCGCGCGCTCTCGAGCCAACGACCACGATTCCCTCCGCGACTGCGGCGCTCGAACGATACGCCTGCCCACCGACAGCAGGAACTACTTTCCAGGCGACCTCGAGTTTTACGTAATCAATGGCCCAAAAAGCGCCGCCCTCCGATCCAAAAAAGGCACGCCCTTCCGCAGTCGCTGGCGTGGTCCCTGTCGGTCCGTCTATAGAAACCTGACCGATTGCTTTTCCATGCTCGACATCGATGACATGCAATTTTCCGTCGCATCCTGCAAGAAACACTTTCCCACCAGCGACTGTGGGAGTGCATCGAATTTGATCACCGATCGAATGTGTCCATTGAACCTTTCCGTCGGTAATCGAAAGACAACTGAGCGTTGCATCTTGAGCACCAATCAGAACTCGAGTGCCAAGAATACTGGGTCCACCGGAGACTTCGCCGCCGACATGATGCGACCAGATCAGACTTCCATCGATTCGATCAAATGCGTGAATAACGCCATCCATGTCACCTGCAATAACAACCTTCTCTGTCACCGCCGCCGCTGCCGACCACCCCGCCTGGTTTTTGACTTCCCAAAGAAGTTCGCCAGACTTCAACTGCATCGCATGAAACGTGCCGTCGAGATCCCCGATATAGATGATCCCACCAGCAATCACAGGAGTTGCTTCAAAGGCTGTTTTTCCAAATTGTTTTTTCCATACCAACTGAGGATTATCCGGTAGCAAAACCGCAGAGGTCCCACTCCCATCGAGACATCCTCGAAAACAAGGCCATGTATCGACTGTGGCGCACGGCTCGTTTGCACAGAGCCCCGCACCGAATCCTGTCAGCAAAAGCCACGAGAGCCATGCAAACGCACTCGCTGCACAAAATGTATGATTGGTGAAACAGAACATAGAGCGTAGATCGTTAGGTATTTGATCAAAACAGTGATCGGAATAATTGGAGTCGACGATGCGTGAGAGATATTTTAGTGATGACGTTGATCAGCCAATTTATACAGGGCGAAAAGATCATCGATGGTGACCGAACGGGGATTAAAACCGGCGGTCCATTGTTCGTGTGACGCAACAGAAAGTCGATCAAACTGCGGAGATTCAACACCTGCTTCTGCGAGACTGGTGGCGAGGCCAGCCTGTCGCACAAGGTTTTCAATCCACTGCGATAGGCGAAAAGCTCCTTCAGGGTCGTTGCGGTCGATGCGGCGGCCCTCAGACGATTCATCAATCAGATCATTCCAGAGATCGGCGTAGTCGGGGCCGCAGATTGAAGCGTTGAACCGAATGACGTGGGGCAGCATCAGCGACACCGCCTGACCGTGTGGAACACCATGATCAGCGGTGAGCGGGTTGGCCAGCGCGTGTGCAACCCCAAGCATTGAATGTTCGATAGCAATGCCTGCCAACGAAGCTCCCAGTTGTACATCGGCTCGAGCCTTTTCATCCGTCGGGTTCGCAAGCACTCTCGGGAGAGCGTGCGACAACAATCGCCACGATTCCCTGGAAAAAATCATCGATACCGGTGTGCGGGCCTTCGTAACATAGCTTTCAAGAGCGTGAGAAACCGCATCGATGCCGGTGAGTGCCGTCACGCGAGGAGGCTGCGTGAGGGTGAGTCCGACGTCGAGAATGGCAATTCGAAACGCTGCGGCCGGATCACCACAGGCCATTTTTACACCGCTGTGAGCATCACTCACTAATGCAAACGATTGAGTCTCACTGCCCGTGCCAGCGGTAGTCGGAACCGCGATCGAAGCGAGCATGGGCTTGCCGGCCTTCCCGCGTCCCCAGTAGTCCTGCATGCGTCCACCGCAAGAAAAGAGAAAGTTAATTCCCTTGGCGCAGTCCATCGAACTTCCGCCGCCGATGGCCACCAGAAGATCCGGACGAAAGTCACGCGCAACGTCTGTCCCGGCATTGATGTGGTCTGTGGTCGGATTTTCTCTCACCGCGTCAAACAGACAACTGACAAGCCCCGATTTCGAAAGACAATCGATGCCTCGAGCGGCGTGTCCTGTAGCGACTACGCCGGGATCGCTGATGACCATCACTCGCTTTGATCCGAGTTGACAGGCCAGAGCACCAAGTTGTGACATGGTGCCGTTTCCGACGACTAATCTTGTAGGCAGGCAAAGTTCAAAGGGAGTGATCACTCGAATGCATGCTCCGGGACCAAAGGTGGGTCTCCATCACAAAGGAAAAATTAACTCGCCGCTGCCACAGGCTGAGCCGGGAGTTGCAGCGCTCTTGAACGGTAGAGAAAGTCAACGATGTTTCCCTCGTGTGGTTGCAACCAATCCAGACGCGTTGTGGGAATTGGACCGTAGTTCAGCCGATCGATGAGAATAGAATCAGCCAATGCTGAACGAAATGAAGGGTTTTCTGTAATCGCCGTGCAGACCAGAGTTGAACCGATTGCGTCGAGCATCTTTTCTTGCGGACAAGAGACGACGGACACAAACGGAAACATATACTCGGCCTTTGCAATTGACGGTTCCGGTGACGAGGCATGCACAACAACCGGTCGCAGCCAGCCACAACGTTCGCCCTCGACGAAGCGAGAACCATAGGCTGCGGTCATGTGTTCAACTCCAGGTGTGTTCATGCCAGCCTCAATTTGTTTCCAGAGAGCCGCTGCCGCTCCAGGAATCGTGAATGCCGCAAGCGTGGCCTCGGGGTCATCGGGCGGTTTCACATCCATAGGACCCAGACGCTCCGCGATGGCGGCGGCAATCTCTTTTGTATGACGACTGGCCCAAATCGCGGAAGCGTTAATACATCCACGACCACTGTTCACCGCGACGCTTTCCACCATCACATCGAGATACTCTGGCCAGCGATCAACCAGATCGTCTCCGAGGATAATTTTTGAGAAGCCCGGACCATGTACCTGCACGTTTGGATTTGCGCGATAAAGTTCTACAGTCTGCGCACTGCCGAAGATCATGCTGCGTCGACAACCTGCGAGAACAGCAGCTCCCACATCAGTAGCACCGGGATACAGGCCGATGGCCTCCGCCGGGATGCCTGCCTGTATCATCGCTGCCGCCATGCGGTATGGAGTCCAAGGTTCTTGGCCACCCGGCTTCATAACCAATCCAACACCCAAGGCAATCACCGGAAGCCAGAGTGTGTGAACGCCTGGCGAATTGGATGGAAGCACGAGGCCAAGCACCGGCGAGTTCGCCTGATAGCTCACGATGACACCACGTTTTTCCCGTCCCCAACCCTGAGACAAAATTTCCATTGGAAGACCGCGAGTGAGAGCATCAAGCATGCGATCCATATTTGAAAGCACAAAAAGATTCTTCTGCATATTCGCTCGACAGAGTGTTTCAGGCAGGCCCGTGGTAGCCGACTGTTGTCGAACGAAGTCTTCCGGAGTCTGCTGCGAATCTCCGACTGGAAGTGCAGCCTCGGCATACAGTGAACCTGCTTTCTTGAGTCGACGTACTATCTCAAGAGGGTCAATCGCTCGCAACGAGTCACGCGCTCTTTGAGCATGACGCAGGTCACGGGAAAGCATCGCCCCACCGGTCTGGCTTACTTCGGCAACTAATTCACCGGTAAGAAAGTGAACGAGCGGCGTTTTTTCAATCGATTCATACGGCGTTCCAAATCTCAGGGCTGGCAAGTGCATGAACAACTCCATTAATCAGAGCGTAAAAAAATGACGACCCTTTATAATAGCTGCTGGACTACCTTTTCCGAGAGTCGAGCACTACTCAATACACGCCCACTGTCGTGCTCGAAGAGAGTTCGTGGAACGGACGCACACCGCTGATTCCGTCCCATGGATATTTTACATACGGATGTTCACGTTCTCCCTCGTCTCTCTCAAGAAATCCAGGCACAAATGTTTCGTGAGTCAGCGTCGTGAGTTTGACTCGACCGGTGCCACCGTAAGGAACCACTTCATTCGTGTTTTTAAAATCGACGACTTCGATCACTGCACGTGGCTGAGGAGCGTAGTAAGCAATGGTGTATCCGTCAGCAGGTATGACAGGTCGGGAAGCTGCCAAGCCCATCAGCGTGTTGCCGTAGGTCGGGGTCATGAATGCGCCGTCGAGCAGTTCCTCGACAGCAAAACGAGTCCACTGAGGAGTAAATTCTGTGCCACCGGAAAAGATTCCTGTGATGCCCATTTTTCGGATGGTTGTACCACGTTTCTCCAGAGACAGCGCCAGCGACTCAAGGAGCTTTGGCGTTGTAAACATGCATCGAACCTCGTGGCCCGCTTCGAGGATTGTGATCGCCTGATCAATGCAGTGCTGCTTGTATGCTTCGAGATGTTCCATCCATCCTTTCTGGATGAGCTTGATGACCCAGCGTGGATCAAGATCAATGCAGAAGCTCATCCCTCCGCGATGTTGAGCGAGATGCTCGATCGAGAGCCTTAGCCGTCGAGGCCCAGACGGCCCGAGCATGAGCCAGTTTGCACCTTTTGGAAAGTACTCTTCTGAAAGCGTGTCGCTGAATTGTTCGTAGTCTGTTCGAAAGTCGCGCATGTTGACTCGGCTCTTGGGAATGCCTGTCGTACCGCCAGTTTCGAAGACATACAGAGGTTGATCCGCTTTCCCTCGAGGAACCCATCGGCGCATTGGACCTCCACGCAGCCACTCATCTTCAAAGGGAGGAAACTTCGTCAGATCTGCGTAACACCGAATTTCTTTGAGAGGGTCAAACGAAAGCGACGTTGCGTATTCCAACCAGAACGGACAGCCCGTCGATGGATGAAAATGCCATGCCACCATTTCTGCGGTATGGGCATCGAGCTTCTTTTTGGATTCGGCAATCTGCGTATCGTTGGCGACTTCAAACACGCTTGACTTTGCTGCCGTGGTGGACATGAGAATAATCGTGAAAATCACGCTCCAAAATTGTACGAAGGGCATTGATTCAAACGTGGACAAACGGCTGACACGATCGAGCATGATCAAGGACGCATGCTCCAAAAAACCACAAAGCATACGATCAAAAAGAGAGCCTTCACGCGAGAAGCCGTTTCAAAATAGTTCGGCAAGGTTCAGGAAGGATTTTCTACAGGGAACACAAAAATATCGAACGCAGTTTCGCAACTTGTTGTAGAAATCTCTTTGCTATGAAGCAAATCTCATCCGAAAAATACGCATGAAACTCTGCCTTCATCGCAGAAAAACTGCAACGATTGAAGATCATGCTTCGGCAGGAGGAGACACCGCCGGTGAGCCAAGTTGTGAGAGCATTTGCAAAACACCGTTAAAATGGGCAAGCCGTGGGCCGTAGCGATCGACAAATTCGCCGAGGGCGTAGTCGCTGTCAGTAAAAGAATCGGCATTTTCAGCCGCTTCTCGGGCCACCGAACCGAGAAACTCCGTGTGTACGCCTGAAAGAGCTTCGGCCGCCTCTCGACAGGATTTCGCCAAATCTGGATTGGCCTCTTTCCACGCCTTGAGTTCAGCGTTCCGCTGACGCTGTTGCTGAGAGACTTGAGAGAGCAGCTCCGCAAGAAGTTCACATGTTCGTTGCTGCGAAATAACCATCTCTCGCATGAGACGAACCTGTTCGTCTACCGCGGGTGAAAGTGCTGGGCCCGACATTGTTTCTGGTGCGGCAGCAGCAGAAATATCGAGCTGAGTGAACAGTTGTGGTGTGTGGTTCAAAAAAAATTCTCCAAAACGATTCGTCGGACCATATTCGCCTTCCCTCCAAAACAAAGTTGCATCAGCAGAGTTCAGAGCTTTGAAGAGGCTACGGCGGGAAGATCAATCTCTTTAACAGATAGTATGCCGAAATCATCTAAGTTTCCAGCATTGAGATGAATTTTAGAGTAATGAACTCTCTGTCTGCACTTGAGTTGGAGACTTTTGAGCGGAGTTCATGAACAACCGATTGAAGTGGAGTGGAGAAAAGGTCAAGCGATTGTGCCGATTGTTTGGTCACATCACAAGACTCCATGAGACATCAAATTTTGCCCATCTTGCTAAAAAGGAACTCCTAAAACGGGCCTTCGTCAGCGTCACTGACGGCCTCAAGTCGCAGGTCAATCGACCCGACTTTCTCAATGCGAAATCTCATCAGGCAGATTTCTGTTGGAATTTGTGGTGGCTGAAGGTCGAACACGATTGATCCAGCGGACAGTATCGAGACGGAGCAGACTATGGTTGGAAGTCCCTCGGCGAGTAGCGTGAGTTCGCGAGAAACCTGTGCGGCGGGCTTTCTCACAGCAGTAGACTCTCCAAGTCATGGGATCTTTGGTGGCTATCTTTTAGTCGATACAGTGGGACGACCTCTGGAGTTCTACTGCACCGCTCCGATACGCGTTTCTCGAGCACAGCAGATTCTCTATGGCCATACGCTGGAGAGTCATCTTCACGGGAAACAAATCGGTGCCACGCTCATCGAGGAATCCAGCCTCGAACCACGCGTAGTGCTCACCGATTTGCCGGCAATGCTTCACGCCGGAATCCACACCTCGGTGCCACTGGGCCTGGTGAAAACCAATGAGGAGGAGTCATCGTCGTGCGAACTGGGAATGCTTCGAATCGGCTCGCGAAGTGTTCGATTCGACGGAAACAATGAATCCCTCGTCTCTCTTATGCGGGAGAGGCTCTCGTTCCTCGATCCTCAATTTGATGTTGCAGAACCTTTTGAACGAATTCGCGCGGCAATTGAGGAAGCGCAGAAACGCTAACAGCATCGAAACGGGGATCCACCATCGAGAAAAGAGTGATCGACAGGAACGAGAAAAATGCTTCAAGGATGACTGACAGCACGGTAGGAAAGGCATGGTCACTCCGACAGAGCGAATTTGAAATCGCTCCATGCAATGTCGCGCACATTTCAATTGAAAACATTGCGACCCCTGGCGTGCTTCGTGTGCCGATAGATCCGCCTCGATGTGCTGCGGTTTCCATTCCCTTTGAACTGTGTGCTCCAAAGACACAGAAATTTACATTTCGTCCGGTCGCACCTCTGCCCGTCGATCAGTTCAATCACGTTGCAGAGATCGCCGTTCGACTTCCACGGCCAACTCGTGAATCTTCGGAGTCGACATCGCCGCGAACGCGCATTGGTGTGCCGGCAGATGTCGTGAAACTCGAAGAGCGGATGTTCTACCTCCTGCAGCCTGATCTCGAGACAATGCTTGAAACGTGTCGCCTCGAATTTCCTCGAAAACCATTTCCATTTCAGTTTGAAGGAATTGCGTTTCTCCTGCCGCGATTGGGTGCCATATTGGCCGACGAGATGGGCCTTGGAAAATCGATGCAGGCGATCTCTTCGATTCGTCTTCTTATTCGCTCAAAGGAAGCCAGACGAGTGCTCGTTGTCTGCCCCAAGGGACTCGTTACAAACTGGAAAAAGGAACTAGAAGACTGGGCTCCAGAGATCCTTGTGGCCATCGTGGAAGGCCCGATTGAACGGCGACGCTGGCAATGGTCTCTCAATGTGCCGGTCACTGTGGCGAACTACGAGGTGCTCGTTCGCGACCGTGAATTGCTTGCGGAACTTGGACTGTCGTTCGATCTTGTAGTGCTCGATGAGGCACAGCGCATTAAAAATCTTTCCAGTCAGACGAATCACGCGGTGTGCAACTTGATACGAAAACGAAGCTGGGCGCTGACCGGAACTCCTGTGGAAAACAGTTCAGAAGACCTTGTGGGAATTTTTAATTTCGTTGCACCCGGTCAGATAAACAGCGAAATGTCGCCTCGCGCAATGGGCATGGCAGCGACTGACCATGTGCTGCGAAGAACCAAGGATCGAGTTCTTAAGGATCTTCCGCCGCGAATGAATCGCGACGAGCGAATTGAATTGTTGCCAGAGCAACGAGAAACCTATCGGCTTGCAGAGGAGGAAGGAATACTGAGGCTTTCGTCGATGGGGAAAGAGGCGACGATTCGACACGTTTTTGAACTTGTATTGCGACTCAAACAGATTTGCAATTTCGATACCGCTACCGGATCAAGCGCCAAGCTGGAGCGTTTATCAAGTGAACTCGAAGAAGTTGCCTCAAGCGGGCGCAAGGCGCTCGTGTTCAGTCAATGGGTAGAGGTGCTCAAGAAACTCTCTGGAAAACTTTCTCGGTTTGGTGCGCTTGAGTACCACGGCGGCATGTCGACCAAGAATCGCGACGCGACCATTGAAAGATTCCGAAACGACCCAAAGTGCTCCGTTCTACTTCTTTCCTACGGTGCCGGTGCAGTGGGGCTCAATCTGCAGTTTTCGCAGTATGTGTTTCTCTTTGATCGCTGGTGGAATCCGGCCGTCGAAGATCAGGCAATTAATCGCGCGCATCGAATCGGTGCAGTGGGCGCAGTCACGGTGACACGATTTCTTACCGTCGACACAATCGAAGAACGAATCGACGAGGTGCTATCGCGCAAGCGAGCCCTCTTTGAGACAATTCTTTCCTGTGCCGAAGGACCGCAGTCTGGAGGATTAACCCAAGAAGAACTCTTTGCGCTGTTCAATCTTCATACACCCCGCACGATCACTGAAGCGGCATAATCTCTGGCGATTTGCTAGAAAAGCCCTTCAATAGGTCGGCCCGGAATAAACCGAGAAAAAACCTGACTGTCCGTCGGGTAATCTCTCGTGGTGAGAATCGGAGACCCAAAATTCTTCGAAGTGATCCCGCCAGATAAAAGGGGTTTCTCGGAATCCGATCGGTGTGCCTTCGGTACAAAAGCGAGAGATTCATGACCACTGGACGCATCATGAGTAGATACGAGTACGACGTTGTTGTAGTTGGCGCGGGCCATGCTGGGGTTGAAGCTGCTCTCGCTGCTGCACGCTTGGGCGCCAAGACGGCCCTGCTCACAGGAAACTGTGACACTGTCGGGCAGATGAGTTGCAATCCGGCGATTGGTGGTCTTGGGAAGGCGCAGTTAGTGCGCGAGGTGGATGCTCTCGGTGGAGCGATGGGACGCATCATTGACGCAACGGGAATTCAGTTTCGAGTTCTCAACCGCTCAAAAGGGCCGGCCATGCACGGCCCCCGTGCGCAGGCTGACAAGAAACAGTATCAGCTGATTGCAAAACAGTTTGTTGAAGAAGCAGACAACCTCGAACTTCGACAGGAAATGGTCGAAGATCTGATCGTCGAACCACTTCAGACCAACCATCTCAATCAGCCAGCATGGCGAGTTGTCGGCGTGCGAGTGCGAGGCGATGCAGAATATCGAGCGGCAGCGATTGTCCTGACAACAGGAACGTTTCTGCAGGCCGTGATGCATACCGGCGAAGCAAAAACCTCAGGCGGCCGGGCAGGGGAGGGCACCAGTACCGGGCTCAGTGCGTCACTCATTCGACTCGGTTTTCGCATTGAACGATTTAAAACAGGCACTCCGTGCCGGCTCTTGGGACGCACAATCGATTACTCGGCGTTGCTCGCTCAGCCGGGCGATGAACAACCGCAACCCTTTTCATTTCTCACACCGTCGATCGATGTCGATCAGATGAAGTGCTGGATCACTCACACGACGCCTGAGGTACACGAACTGATTCGCCAGAATCTCTATCGGGCTCCTATGTATACCGGACAGATTGAGTCGCGTGGACCGAGATACTGTCCGAGTATTGAGGACAAGGTAGTTCGATTTTCCGAACGGGAGAGCCACCAGCTCTTTCTCGAACCAGAAGGACGTCAAACGCAAGAGGTTTACGTCAACGGAATTTCTACGAGTCTGCCCCGCGATGTGCAGGACCGGATGATTGCGATGATTCCCGGTCTTGGTCGTGCAATCATCATGCGGTACGGCTACGCCGTCGAATACGACTACTCACCGCCCGATCAGTTGAAACCCTCGCTTGAGACCAAGCGTGCATTAGGTCTGTTGCTTGCCGGTCAAATCAACGGCACCACGGGCTACGAAGAGGCGGCAGCACAAGGGCTGATCGCCGGCACCAACGCCGCGCGTTTGGCGGCCAATCGAGAACCACTCGTGCTTGATCGCGAGCAGGCTTACATAGGAGTGCTGGTAGATGATCTTGTCACCCGTGGAGTTGATGAGCCCTACCGTATGTTCACCAGTCGAGCAGAGCATCGTCTTGCCCTTCGTCACGATAATGCCGATCGCCGACTGACGCCGCTAGGCATCGAACTCGGGCTCGTGGAAGAGAAACGACGAGAACGGTTTCTACAAAAATCCGCGGAGATCGTATCTGCGATTGCCACGGCTTCCTCAAAACGATTCCGAGGTGCGACACTCCTTGAGATGCTCAAGCGTTCTGAAACTCAGTGGAGCGATCTCGTTGCAATTGAACCCGCCTTGGCGTCAGTCTCTTCCGAGGTGGCAGAACAGATTTCAAACGATGTTCGCTACGAGGGTTATTTGCAACACGAACGCCGCCAGATTGAGCGGCGAGGAAAGCTCGGCAAACGTGTCATTCCGGAGGGATTCGACTACTGTTCGGTGCAACACCTGCGGGCAGAGGCAAAGGAAAAACTCTCGCGTATTCAGCCTCGCACACTCGAACAGGCCGGGCGAGTCAGTGGAGTAACGCCGGCGGATCTGGCTCTGGTACTGATACATCTAGAGGGCCTTGCCTCCCTGTAAAAGAGGGCGACAAAAGTCTTTCCAATGCGCATCGTTCACATCACTGCTGGAGCAGGGGGAAGATTGTGTGGAAGTTGTCTGCACGACAACGCACTTGTGCGCAGCTTACGACAGGCCGGTCGGGATGCGATTCTTGTATCCGCGTACGTTCCCACCACCACCGACGAGGAGAACGTTTCTGAATCGAAAGTTGTTTTAGGAGGCATCAACGTATGGCTTCAACAATACATTCCGCTGTTTCGAAAAACGCCAGCCTTTCTGGATCGTCTTTTTGATCTTCCGGTACTTGTCTCGTGGCTCTCTGCCCGCACCGGAAACGCGCGCCCCGTCGATCTTGGAGCGATTACGATTTCTTCGCTCAAGGGGGAGCAAGGATATCAGCGAAAGGAAGTTGAAAAATTAGCAACCTGGCTCAAGGAAGAGATTCAGCCCGATGTTATTCACTTGTCAAATGTGTTGCTTGTTGGGTTGGCAGAGCGATTAAAAGAAGTCACTGGCGCTGGAATCGTGACGAGTCTTTCGGGCGAAGACCTTTTCATCGAACAGCTTCCCCGAACGGACTACGAACTGGTCAGAAAACTTCTTCGCGAACGCTCTGCGCACGTTGATCGCTTCGTGGCGCTCAATGAATACTTTGCCAACTTCATGAGCGAATATCTCAGCGTTTCAAGATCATGTATCGACGTGGTGCACCACGGTGTGGATCGCGAAGGTTTTTCGGAGCATGCACCCGATCTGATGGCTCGTCGCGAATCTCGTCCAGGCACAGTTGTGATCGGTTATCTTGCCCGGGTCTGTCAGGAAAAAGGTCTGCTGCAACTCATTCGCGCGGTGAGTGATGTTGCCAGTCGACCAGGCTGCGGAACCATCAAACTGCTGGCAGCAGGAGCGGAGATCCCGGCCGAGAATCCCTATCTCCAGCGATGCCTACAAACTGCCAACTCGTGTGGATTGGGAGATCGCTTCGAGTGGCTCGGGCAGATCGACCGAAAAAGAAAGATTGAACTGCTTCATTCAATTGATCTGTTTGCCCTTCCGACGCAGTATGCCGAAAGCAAGGGGATCTCAGCCATCGAAGCACTTGTTGCCGGTGTGCCCGTCGTCGCTCCGAAACATGGCGCGTTTCCAGAATTACTCGATCACGGCCAAGCCGGTCTCCTGCACACTCCGCATGATGAAAAAGATCTTGCCAACACAATTTTCACATTGGTTGCCGATGCACAACTTTCACAGCTGCTCGGTGCACATGGCCACGCACTTGCCTCACGTCGAAACTCTCCCCTCGCGATGGTGTCAGGACATGACGCCATCTATTCTCAAGTGTGTCGCCGAACGTAGCGAGACAAGAGTCGCCCTCAACTCCTAGGCTTTCGAACCACTTTCGGAACACGAACAGACACGAGGAGCAAAATAGAAGGTTTTCAACAGAATTGAGTAAACTGGTTGGCTCGCCACAAAGGCTTTCATCGATGATACTCTTGTCAAGAGCCGTCGAACGAATTCCCCGCATGCGCGTTTGAGATGTATCTCTTGGAAAAATTGTAGAACTCTAGGTCTTCTGGTGAGCATTCTTTTCAGATCGAATGAGAAAGTACGGAGCCGACTTTCATGCAGCTAACCAAGCAACACTTAAGAATGCGATACAATACCATAGCATGCGCAGACACAGAGCGTCTGGATAAATTGCCCCGAATGTGTCGGCTTCACCAGAGAGTTCTGTTGACAGTCGCGGTTGCCATTCTGGCGAGCTTTCCGTTGGCGGCGGAGCCGGAAAAACCTTCAACCGAACCGGCTCGTAGCGCGTATGCATCAGCGGCTGCACTTCAAAATCGAGAGGCATGGGACTTAGCAAGTGAAGAGTGGACCTCGCTCATCGAGCTATTCCCAAACGATCCACTTGCCGCAAAGGCCCGCTATTACCTGGGGATCTGTGAGCTGAAGCTCAATAAAATCGATCGTGCGAGAGCTGCTTTTGCAGCGGCAATAAAAGCCGGTGGCGATGAAACAACCCTCGGTGATGCCCGGTGGGAACTCGGTCGAAGTACATTTCTGGAAGCAGAATCTGGAAAACGAGAACTGTATGCGGCGGCTGCAACAGCGCTCGAAGATTTTATTGCAAAACATCCTCAACATAGGCACATCTCCGATGCTCTTTATTTCGATGGTGAATCGCTCTGGCAGTCCGACAAAAAAGAAAAAGCGATAGAGGTTTGGTCGGGAATGATTCAAAAATCTCCTCAGGCATCGCGGCTACCAGATGCGCTCTATTCGCTCGGAGTGGGATTGGCCGAACTCAAAAAACCGAAAGAGGCATCTGCGGCCCTCTCTCGGCATGCTCGCGAGTTTCCAGAACATCGTCTTGCCTTCGATGTGGCGATGTGGCGAGCGGATCTTGCAGTTGAAGCGGGGCTTCCGGCAGATGCCTTAAAACTGCTTGAACCACTGTTAAAGATTGAGCCCGAACGACGAGCCGATGTGCTCTTGCGGCTCGGTCAGGCTAGGTTTGCCGCTGGCCAGCATGCGTTGGCTGCAGAAGCGTTTGAACAGGTTGCTCGAGATTACAGTGGATCACAATTTGCTTCGCAAGCTGCGATGTCCGCCGCGACGTCGCAACTCGAGGCCAAGCAACCTGAGAAGGCCAGGCCGTGGCTCGAAGGACTCATCAAGACAGAGGGACCGCATCAACTCGATGCCGCTCACCTACTTTCAACGCTTGAGCTTGATGCCGGGGCCCCAGCCAAGGCGATTGCCGCAATCGACGCGGTCATGCCAAAAGCAAAAGGCTTGCCGATCGAACCGCGTCTGATGATCGATCGTGCAGATGCGATCTGGGAAATTCCTGATCGACGTGCCGAAGCACTTGTGGCGTACGAATCTTTCTTGACGGCGTATCCTCTGAGCCCGCTTTTACCACAGGCGCTTTCGATGGCGGCGCTTGGTCAACTGGAAATGAAAAAGCCAGAACTGGCGATCGAGCGAGCAGATACGTTTTTGAAACAATTTGCATCTGACAAGCTTGCCGTCGACGTGGGACGCATTCGGGCAGAGGCATTCTTTGCAAAAGGAGACTTTCAAGGAGCAGTGACAGCGTATGCATCACTTTCTGCCGCACATCCGGCCGCACCGCAGCGATCGACGTGGATGCTCAGGCAAGCAGCGGCGCTGGTGACATTCAAGCAGTGGAAGGAAGCGCACGAGGTTCTTGTACAAGCGATTCCCGGTCTTACAGGAGACGATGTTGGCGAGGCCATGCTGCTGGATGCTTCAAGCCTCCTCGAGTTAGGAAAGCCAAAAGAAGCTGCTTTGCTGGCTGAGGCGATTGTTACAAAAATGCCAGCGTGGTCGCGTGCGGATGAATCGTTGTTGCTGGCGATTCGCGCCTCTCGTCAGGCGGGAGATGATGCAGCGGCGATGGTCTTGGCCGAACGAATGGTGGCTACCCGTCCCGATGGGCCTCGCGCGGATACGGCTTGGTACCGCGTTGGCGAACTCCGCCAGAAGGCTGGGAAACTCGATGCTGCCATCGAGGCATTTGCGCGTTCTCAAAAAGCAAAACCAAATGGCCCTCGCGTTCCTTGGGCACTGCTTGCCACAGGCTGGGCACACGACACGGCAGGTCGACCGGCCGATGCCATCAAGGCCTGGAGCGAGTTAATCGATTCCTATTCAACCTCTGAGGCGATGGCCGAAGCTCTGCGAGCCAGAGGTGATGCTCGACAACGAACAGGTGATTTCAAGGGTGGACTGCTCGACGCCCGCAAGGCGCTCGAACTCCCGATGGAAGATCAGTCAAAACTTGAAACACGATTTCTTGAATCGCTTTGCTTGATAGGAGACGGACAATCTCAAGTTGCTGTGCCGCTTCTGGAAAAGCTTGTCCTTGATGGCCAGAATTTTGCAGCACTGGATCGAGTGTTGTCGGAACTTGCGTGGGCACAAAAAGCAATTGGTAAGACTGCGGAAGCCGCAGCAACTCGCAAGCAACTACTCGAGCGATTTCCTAAAAGTTCGCGTGCAGCTGAGGCGTGGTTCGAAACCGGCGAGGCTGCTTGGGAGGAAAAGTCATGGGACACTGCTGCCGCTGCCTACACGGCCGCAATCGCGTCGCCCGACTCCGCTGCGATTGCCAATCAGGCTCGACACAAGTTTGCTTGGACATCCGTCATGAAAAAAGACTACGCCGCAGCCGCGAAGGGGTTTCAGTCGCAACTCACAGCAGCCCCAAAGGGACCGTTGGCTGCTGACGCCCGCTGCATGTTGGGCGAATCCCTTTTTAAAACAGGAGCCTACGCACCTGCCGAAGTGGCGTTTCGTGAAGCGATTGCTGAAGAGAAACAACTTTCGTCGGATGATCTTCGTGCACTCTCGCTCGTGCGATCGAGCGAATGCGCGGCGCAGCAGCAGCGTTGGGACGAAAGTCTTGTTGCAGCAGAGCAGCTGATAAGTCGATTTCCAATGTCGACATACGCTCCTTTGGCTCGTTACGCTTCGGCATGGGCCAATCAGAACCTTGGAAAACTCGATCAGTCACTCGTGGCGTACCGTGCGCTGGCCGACTCGGGGCGTACGGCACTTGCTGCGCGGTCTCGACTGATGGAAGGGGAAATCCTTTTCGAACAGGGAAAGCACCGTGAAGCAGTGAAAACGTTTTTCAAAGTTGCCTATGGATTTGGTGAACGAGCGGCTCCGGCGGAGTATCATCCGTGGCAAGCACAGGCAACTTTTGAATCGGCACGATGCTTTGAAGTGCTTGAAAAACAAGACCAGGCCCGATTGCTCTATCAAGAACTGATCGACCGCTATCCACAATCGCAGCAGGTTTCTGCTGCGAAGAAGCGGCTCGATATTCTTGGAAAGCCGAAGACGACATCTCCTCCCCGAGCAAAATGATTTTTATGAAACACCCGGTAGCCACTCTGTTGAAAAATCGGCGTATCGCAATACTATTCGTTCTCTTGGTCGCGAGCGCCTGTTTCGGTGATCGAGGAGCACGGTGCCATGCGCAGCCGGTCGCGAATGAAGCAGAGCGACGCGCTGAAGAGGCTCTTGCCGGTCCCTCTGGCGAAACTGTTTCGGGACAGCCCGACGCCGTTTCTTCTGACAAAACGACTAAAGGCCAGACACTCTTAGAACTCTTTCTGGCTGGCGGCGTGTTGATGTGGCCGATCACACTGATGTCGGTGGTGGTTGTGCTTTTTGGCGTTGAAAGATCGCTGGCGCTGCGACCTTCGAAAATTGTGCCACGATCGTTCATTCGTGACTTAGGCGAAATAACGGCCGATGGCCCGTTCGATCCGCGCAAGGTCTATCGCTTGTGCCAGCAGAATCCATCAGTTGTTTCAACGGTGGTGCGGGCGATGCTTGGCCGGCTTGGTCGGCCAATGTCCGAAGTGGAACACGCTGTAAGTGAAACAAAAGATCGAGAAGCGTCGCATCTCTACGCCAATATTCGGCCTATCGGTCTGGCTGTTACGGTCACGCCGTTGATGGGTCTTTTGGGAACCGTTCAAGGAATGATTCTCGCCTTTTACACGACTGCGAATCTGCAGGCGGGAGCCAATCGCGCTGCGGAATTAGCCCAGGGCATCTACGTGGCGTTGATTACAACGTTTGCCGGACTGTGCGTTGCCATCCCGGCGGCAATCCTTGCGCACTATCTTGAAGGACGAATCATCAACAGTTTTAGAAAAGTGGATGGTGTTGTTGAAAGTTTGTTGCCACAAGTTGAACGCTATGAAAATGTGCAACGCGTAACGGCACGGCAATTAGCATCTGAAACCCCGGCTCGATCGTCGAAAACTTCTGCCGAACCAGTATCGCGGCCAACGCTCGACGCGTCGTCAAAAGTTTCTGCTCCAAAAATTCAGGGATAGAGTCAAGGCCGCCGGTAGAGAATCGCCGGTAGAGATTCGTTGTGAGTCAAGAAAAAAGTAAAATTGACATATGAGTTTAAAAATTGAGAAAGGAAAGCTTTCGGGGTCCCTTGAAATGACTCCAATGATCGACATTGTGTTCCTACTCATGATTTTTTTCCTGGTGGCCTCGAAGCTCGAGGAAGCGGATCGCTCGATCGACGTGGTGCTGCCGCGTGCAAGTGAGGCCAAGCCATTAACGAGTCGGCCGCGAGAGTTGATCGTCAATATTGATCGTGAAGGCAAGTACTATTCGGGTTCGAATCCTGTGTCGCTCGAGCAGTTGGAGGATTTCTTAAGACAGGCCGCTGCCGACAATCCAGGAAAACAGACCGTTGTTGTTCGAGCAGATGAGAACGTCGCCCATAAGTTTGTGGTCGGAGCGATGAACGCCTGCGTCAAGTCGGGAATTGACGACTATCAGGTGCAGTCGGCAGAGAATCAGTAACGGTTCAAACGCTCAGAAAAATGGTGGGCCCCATGCTGAATCGCACGGTCAAAAAAATTGAAATTGTTCGCGCGGATTTTGATGAGCATCTTTGGCCGGTGAATGTGGCCCTTGGAGTGCTTGGCGGCTGTGTTGCGGGCGTGATTTTTGCCACGAGCGATTTCACATGGCCTCCAACAAATCTGTTTCGATCCGGACAGGTGCGGTTCGTGTCGTTGATGGGAAGCATGGTCGTATTGATGGTGCTTGCCAGTCTTGCTGGCGGTGCGAGAGGACGACGGCTGCAACTCGCAGCGCTCGTCAGTGTCATGATCCATCTGATTGCGGCAGGTGGGCTTTCAATGACCCGTCTGAATGTCATTCCAACCGGGACGATCGCGGAAGTGGATTCTCGGAACGAATCCAAATCAAACCAGCGGGCCGATTATGCTCTTCAAGTGAACAGCAGTCACCGGGAGAGGCCGGTTCATGAAGAGCCACTGGCACTTGATGAACCTGAGGTGACTCAGGATGCAAAGCCAGCGGAACACTCGCATCAGACTCGCTCGGTTGAAACTCGGCAGCAACAGGAGATTGCTCAGGAGGCCACCGTGGCGACTGTTACCGAGATACCGAGATCTCGTCCTTCGGCTGCACGGCAAGTCGAACGAACGGCTCAACGTTCGCGACAAACAGTCAGTACACCACTTCCGACAGCCTCTGCGTCCGTTGCAAGCCTCGAAGATCAACCTGTTCTGGAGGCAACCAAAGAACCTCTTCAGCCGAAACCCAATGCGGCATCACCATCGAGACAAGTGTCTGCCGCAGTGGCGCGTCGCACGGAGGAACAAGCCGACACGGTTGCTCCTGTGGCAGTTGCATTGCCACAGCTCGATCGACCGATGTCAGAAACGCTTTTGCCATCTCCTTCTCGTTTGCTGGATCGAGCGATAAGTGAGACCGAACAGCCAGTCAACGCACGAGCAGAAGCGACCCCCACAACAGCACAACCGACTCCGATCGAAGCACCTTCGCAGCTGAATCCTGCGCAGGTGGTTTCACGCCCAAAACAGTCAAATGAGCAGCCACTCATTTCGAAACCTTCAGAGTCGGCCGCTGTCGATGTGCCAAACGCCCTTCCGAAAACAACGTCCCAAGGAAGGCCGGCGCGAGCGGCGACGTCTCTGTCAGCGCCTCTTGCAGTCAAAGACCAGCGGGCAGTT
>Ga0194051_1000507_pt1 | contig 21995 bp, 20 predicted proteins | sample SepL2320m_MetaG_FD_161275 | JGI IMG/M metagenome (GOLD analysis project Ga0194051, IMG submission 161275) | Anoxic zone freshwater microbial communities from boreal shield lake in IISD Experimental Lakes Area, Ontario, Canada - Sep2016-L239-20m | ecosystem: Environmental > Aquatic > Freshwater >... | reverse complement strand
CACCTCACCGGATCACTGCGCATGTCAGGTTAGTAGCATCTCTACCGCCGTGGCGGCGGGCAGTGCTGGGCATCGTGCCGTCGCGGAGCGTGCGGCCGCAGCCCACCGACGCAGGAGATCGTGAAGCACACCAGCAGAATCCACAGGGAGGCGATCCATCAAAAGGCGTCACAGTCGCGTGGGTCTGGCCTGACACCCCGGCTGCGAAGGCTGGAGTGGTTGCAGGAGATAGGATTGTTTCGATTGAGGAACAGAACCCAGACGGTCAGGCAGGTGGGAAGGAAAAAGTGACGGTCGATTCCGCAGCGATGCTCGCCGGATTGATCGGTGGCATGGAAATTGGCCAGAGGCTGCGACTTTCTCTGCTTCGCGGAAAAGAGACGCTCTCGGTAGAGTTCGCTCCGGCTGCGATGCCGGTGGCCGTTCCGAAAAACGTGCCAATGAGCGATCGGGATATGAATCAAACAACAATCCAGCGGCTCGAAGCGCCGGAGGTTGCCAAGCCGCCGCTGGCGGTGATGCCTGAAGCCTCGTCCGAGCAGCCACTCGGTGTGCTCGTGTTTTTTGGTATGCCCGCTCCTGCCGCCGATCACGATCAAGGGGACGCTGCCAGAGCCGCCGTCTGGAAGGCCGCGGCAACGCGGTATGGAGTGGCTGTCATCCTGCCTCGCTCCAACGATCCGCAGCGATGGGGCAGGGAAGACATGGGCAACGTTGCACGCGCGATCGAATCGCTCCGATCCAGGCGGCCGATTGATCCCTCACGAGTGGCCGTTGCTGGCCGCGGAGTCGGTGGAGGCTTTGCGTGGCTAGCGGCTGAGGCAATTGGGCCGGCCGTGCGTGGCGTTGCGATTTTGGATGCGGCGCTGCCCAGGCAGGCAACCGTCGAGCCGGCCGAGCCGGGAGGGAGTCGGTCGGTGCTCTTTGGGCGATCGAACTCGCAACCGCTGGCCAAGCTGGAAGCCGATCGAAAGCGGTTGGAAGAGGCAGGATATCCTGTGGGTCTCCTGCCCGATTTGGTTGGAGACTCCATCCCAACAGAGATTCTCTGCAGCTGGGTGGAGTCGCTAGGCGTACTCTAACGGTCTCTCGAATGGGCTCGCTATCCGATGCACACCCCCCAGGCATTCACGGCCCGCATTGTGTTTGCCGATGAGCATCTGGTGGTGATCGACAAACCTTCGGGAATGCCCAGCGTTCCGGCCCGTACGCCGCTGGATCCACCCAGCGTCATCCAAACCCTCGCGGAGTCGTACGGGCTGCTCGAAGCAGTGCACCGACTCGACCGAGACACATCTGGATTGCTGGTGCTTGCGAGGACATTGCGTGCAAGGGTATTTCTGGGTCGGGCAATGGAATTGCGGCATGTGCAGAAACGGTATCTCGCTGTGGTGCACGGGACGCTGGTGCGTCCAGAAGGAATTGTGCACCTGCCATTGGCGGATGATCCTTGGAGGCCACCCCGAAAGCGCATCGATCCGATCCTCGGGCGTCGCGCCACATCGCGGTGGCGACAGCTCGCTACGACCCAGACGCCCTATGGAGTGTTGAGTTTGCTCGAGCTTGAGCCGATCACCGGCAGATCGCATCAACTCCGTGCGCATCTGGCGTGGCTGGGTGCGCCTATCGTAGGCGATCGGTTGTACGGCAGGCCTGCGGGGTCACCGGATTGCCTCCCCACGCGATTGGCACTCCACGCTGCTTCGATTGGTTTTTCACATCCCGCCGACGGCACTCCCATGGCGTTTTCTGCTCCCGTGGAAGCCACTGTTCCGTACACGTTCTTCGATTCGAGGCACACCTGCGTGAAACGCTTCCTGTCCCCTGCTGCGGTTGGGTGCGGGACTGGGTGAGCGGGCGTGCCCTTCCCACGAAGAGTTTTATGGCGAGGCCTGCCCCACGGCCAATGCGCGGGCCAGAGTGACAGAGGCAATCGCTTCAGCGACCGTGGCGGCTCTGGCTGTGAGATGCCCCATCTTGCGACCGGGTCGTGGATTGGTTTTGCCGTAGAGCATCAGGTTCACTCCCGGTACCGCCAACGCTGCCGGCCAATCGGGCTCGCCGTGCAGCCAGCAATCGCCCAGCAGATTCGCCATCGCGGCCGGCGCGAGTTGTCGCGTCGACCCCAGAGGGAGTCCACAAATCGCCCGGACCTGTTGCTCAAACTGTGATGTTTCGCAGGCATCGATCGTGAGGTGACCGGAATTGTGCGGTCGGGGCGCGATCTCATTGACGATCACCCGGCCTTCTCGCGTGACAAAAAACTCAACGCACGCCACGCCCACCACGCCCAGCCTATTCAAGATGGCTGCGGTCATTCGTCGGGCAGTCGCCAAAATATTTTCTGGCAAGCCCGATGGAGCCGAGGCAATATCCAGAATGTGATGGCAGTGCACATTGCGAGTCGGTTCAAAAACGGCTGTCTCGCCTGAGTGCCCTCTGGCTGCCACGACCGAAATCTCAGCTTCAAAATCGATCCATGCTTCCAGCACAAGTTCGTGTGGTCCGAGTCTTTCCCAAGCCGTAGGGATATCGGTTGGCGTATCAATCCGCCGCTGCCCCTTCCCATCGTAGCCGAAGGCAGCAGTTTTGAGCACAGCCGGCAGTCCCAGTGCGGCAACCGCGGCGTGCAAGTCATCAATCGAACGCACGGTGCGGTGCGGCGCGCAGTCGAAGCCGTGTTGCACGAGAAATGCTTTTTCCCGGCCGCGATCTTGCGTGGTGAAAAGCACGTCAGGTGCGGGACGTACGGGCACGACTGCCGACATCGCCTGCGCAGCCTCAATCGGCACGTTCTCAAACTCGAACGTCACGACGTCGAGCATTCGGGCGATCTGCGAGAGCTGTTTGGGATCATTGGAGGCCCCAGCATGCACGCGATCGCAATGCCTCGCTGCCGGACAGTCGGCTTGGTCGGAAATGGCCTCAACGCGGTAGCCCATTCGCTTCCCTGCCATCGCAAACATCGCACCGAGTTGGCCGCCCCCCATCACGCCCAATGTCGCACCCGGCCGAAGCACATCAGCAGGAGCAGGGGGGGCCGCAGCAAGCGAGTGGTCAGTCACGCTCGAATGTCCGATCTTCACCATTGACTCTCGTCACTCCTCGAGCGGGCGATCCAGCCATTGGTTCCCGTTGCCACCGAGTTCCTCGCCCAAGTCTTCCCGCAGCACCTGGGCTGTTTGTTCGGCCCGGTACTCGAGGAGTTTTGTGCGCAGGGCCGGGTCGTTGAGTGACAGAATGCTGACGGCCAATAAAGCCGCATTGGTCGCACCCGCTGGGCCGATCGCCAGTGTCCCTACAGGAATTCCAGCCGGCATCTGCACGATCGAGAGGAGCGAATCGATCCCACGCAGCACAGCCGACTCCACCGGCACGCCAAGCACAGGTAGATGAGTCTGCGCGGCAATCATACCGGGCAGGTGGGCAGCGCCGCCGGCACCCGCAATGATCACCTTCAGCCCGCGTTCTGCGGCCGTCTTCGCGTACGACGTGAGCGTGTCGGGCGTGCGATGGGCCGAAACGACAGTGCAGGTATGCGACACGCCAAACTGCTCGCAGACCAGAGCGGCCCGTTGGAGCGTGCCCCAATCCGAACGGCTCCCCATGACAATTCCGACCCGAGGGCTTTCGCTGCCTTCCGGGGGATCTTTTTTTATTGCAGCCACAGCACTTTTCCCGCCAATGTTTTGGTTTTTGAAAAACCCATCTTGCTATCGATTGGCTGGCGTTGCAACCTGTTGTCATGCGACGCACACTGCCCGACATTCTTCCGGTTGATTGGCCCACAGAACAGGCTGAGCCATCGTGGCAGACCGAGCAGGCACTTGATCGCGCCACGCAGGTTCTCATTGCAGGTGGCCTGGTGGCTATTCCGACCGAAACGGTGTATGGCTTGGCGGCAGTGGCATTGGATTCGATGGCGGTACAAAAAATCTTTGCGGCCAAAGGGCGGCCGCAAACCAATCCGCTGATCGTGCACGTGGCCGATGTGGCCATGGCTCAATCCCTCGCTGCCGACTGGCCGGCGGCAGCAGAGACGATTTGTGAATTGCTCTGGCCAGGGCCGATAACAGTTGTCGTGCCGCGTGCCGCAATCGTTCCCGATGCAGTGACAGCAGGCGGCTCGACCGTGGCACTGCGATGCCCTGAACACCGCTTGACGCGCCGGCTCATTGCAAAGCTCGGCGTGCCGCTTGCCGCGCCGAGCGCGAATCGTTCGCTAGGCCTGTCTCCGACAACGGCTGGGCATGTTGCCCAGAGTCTTGGCAGTCGCATCGACCTCATTCTGGATGGCGGGCCATGCCGGCATGGCATCGAGTCGACTGTTGTCGATTGCACCACCACTCCACCGCGAATCCTGCGGCTCGGGCCAATCCACCGGGATCAACTCGAAAAAGTACTCGGTCAGTCTGTCGCCATAACGTCATTTGACGGCGAAGGGGTTCCAAGTCATATCGGGAGTGACGCAGCGGCCCGTTCGCCCGGGATGCTCGCACGGCACTATGCTCCCCGCACACCGCTGCAACTCTCGACGTGCTCGGCCCAGTGCGTTGCCCGCCTCGTGCAGTCAGGCAAACGAGTCGCATGGCTCACGTTTCAAAACGAGAGATCGCCGCTGATTGCTCTGGCGGCATCGCACAGCGTCATTCTTCTGCCGATGCCATTGGATCCCGATGCATGTGCGTCGCGGTTGTATGCCACGCTGCACGCAATTGACCAGCAACAATTAGACATGATCATCGTGGACATGCCGCCAGCGACCGATGCTTGGGGAGCCATACGAGACCGCCTCACCCGAGCGTCGATCGGTCCCCAAGAAAAGGATTCCCGCTCCCCCGATTCAAACAACACGCACACAAACGCCTTCGAGGAAACTGCATGAGTACCCATCACCTAAATCACTTCCACCCCGTCTATGCCCACGCCGTGGGCCGCCCCGACGTGCCTCCCTGCGGCATGCCCGCACGTTTTCGCACTGATATCGCGTACTTTCTCACGCCGACCGATGCTGGCGAAGCAAAACTCCCGTTGGGGGAATATAAGATTGATCCGGCCAACGTGCAGGAGTGGCTCAACACGGGCGTGCTGAGCCTCGTCTCGCCGCTGGATGCCACTCACGCCACTGAGGTTGAAATCTCGGAGGATCAGGAGCGTTTCGTGCACTGGCTGCGCGATCACTCAGTCGACCGGGTGCGAGTCGAGTGAGGATGCCGCTTCTGTCACGTGCGGGCCGAAAGAATTTCTTTCAGTGCCTCAGCGATTTCTGGGTACTGAAAGACAAATCCTGTATCGATCGCCACCTGCGGAATGACTCGCTGTGAGGCGAAGAGCACATCCGCAAATTCGCCAAAAAGCAACCTCAGTCCGAGGTAGGGTGCAGGCATGAATGCCGGACGGTGGAGTTGGCTGGCCAGGGCCTTGGTGAATTCCCTGTTGCGCACCGGATGAGGTGCAACGGCATTCATGCCGCCACGAATCGACGCTGAATCGGATGCATGCACGTAGAGTCTCGCCAGATCAGCAACGTGAATCCAAGGCATCCACTGCCGGCCGTTGCCCAGCGGACCGCCGGCACCCAGCCTGAAGGGGGTCAGCATTTTTCCCAGAGCGCCACCGTTTGCGCCCAGCACAATTCCGGTGCGGGCAGTGACCACACGTACGCCAATCTGTTCGGCTGCCATCGCTTCCCGCTCCCACTCCACGCAGATGCGGCCAAGAAAATCGTCTGCCGGCGGGGCGGTTTCGGTCAGTTCCTCATCGCCACGGTTCCCGTAGTAGCCCACTGCGGATGCCGACACGAGCACCTCGGGCTTTTGGTTTGCCTGTGCGATGCCCTGTACGAGATGCCGTGTGCCCACGACCCGACTGTTTCGAATCTTCGATTTCTGGATGGCAGTCCACCGTCCATTGGCCACAGACTCACCGGCCAAATGAAAAACGGTGTTGATGCCCGCAAATGCCTCGGCGGGAGGCGGCCCTTGGAGCGGATCCCATCGTACAATTCTGTCAACAAGGTGGCCGATCGTTTTCGCTGCGCGGACGGGGTCGCGAGACACGACCACAGGCTTGTTGAGCAACCGCAAGAGCCATGGCCCTACAAAACCTGTTGCGCCTGTAACCAGTGCTTTCATCGCTGCTCCTGGGATGGGTACGTGGGTAGGAAGGAATTCGGTGTGTTGTTCGAACGAGGCAGCACCATATAAGAGGCGAGAAGAGTATAAACAGATCCCTCCCGGTTGGCTTTTTCTGCCCCGCCACCCTCTGCGATCTCCGGAATCACTTCGCGTCCGCCCTTCGATTGGCACACCGTTTTGTTTGCATTCGTTTCAAAGATGATGGATGTGAGGCCGCACCGTTTGCTGCCGAAGGCAGGCTTACGTCGCGACTTGGTCGCGACGGCTGCCGACGCCGCCGCGTTTAGCGTAATGGTGGGATGCGGTGAGACCTATATTCCGGCGTTTGCGTTGGCGTTAGGCATGGGGCCAGTCGCGGCTGGAATGATGGCCAGCGTGCCGCTTCTGGCTGGGGCATTCTTTCAGTTGGTGACCCCGCTTGCGGTGGCTCGGATGGGCACCAACCGCGGGTGGGTGATTCTCTGTGTAGCCGTTCAAGCGATCAGCTTTTTGCCTCTGGTGTATTGGGCACTACGAGGCAAGGCGAATCTCCCCGAGTTGCTCATCGCCGCCAGCGTGTACTGGGCAGCGGGAATGGCCTCTGCGCCTGCGTGGAGCACGTGGATAGGCACGCTCATTCCGGTGAATATTCGCACGGCTTATTTTGCACATCGCAGCCGCCTCGGACAGTTTGGCATTCTGTTTGGTTTTGTGGTTGGCGGTATTGTGCTACAGATTGGTGAAGCTTACGACCGAACGCTCGTGGCTTTTGCGGTGTTGTTCGCACTGGCCGCCACATGCCGGCTGATGTCGACGGTCTGCCTGATTGCCTGCCGCGAACTGGAGCGACCGCTGGGTCACAAGCCAGAGCCAGGATTGCCGCCGAAGCACATCCTTCAGCAACTCAAAACAGCAGTCTCGATCATGGCGGCCTCGCCCTCGGGGGCCCTCATTAGCTACCTGTGGACGTTTGCTTTTGCGGCCCAGTGCGCGGGGCCCTACTTCACTCCCTACATGCTGCGTGAACTGGGATTTTCGTATGGGGCATTTATGCTCGTTGCGGGCATGGGCATCCTCGCCAAGGCGCTCGCATTGCCCAGTCTCGGACGACTGGGATCGCGCATTGGGTCAGTGAGACTTCTCTGGATTGGCGGGCTCTCGACGATCCCTCTGGCACTGCTCTGGTTGCCGTCCTCGAATGTTGGCTACCTCGTGTGCGTGCAGGTGCTGGCGGGTGTGTGCTGGGCCAGCTATGAACTCGCCATTATGTTGCTGTTTTTTGATGCCGTCGGGCACCGCGAGCGAACCGGCGTGGTCACGGCCTACAATCTAGGACTTGCCATTGCGACAGTCGCAGGGGCCGTTACAGGTGGAGTCGTGTTGCGGGCCATGGGTGAAGATCGCACCGCCTACGTCACCGTCTTTGCGATATCGAGCCTGCTTCGTCTGGCCTCACTTCCACTCCTGGGCCGCGTGCGGGCTATCGAGGCCCATGCCAGCGGCTTTCAACGGAAAAAGCAGTTCTTGGAATATCCGCCCGCGGCGAATGCTAGCCCGCCGGAAATGTGATTTCGTGCGTGAGGCTATTGAGAAACGTTCGAGCACGGCCGTAATCCCCAGCCGAATAGTCCTTGACGCGCGCCTTGAGCACATCGATCCATTTTGAGATCGTGTGCTGAATCGACTGATAATCCTCGTATTGTAAACTGCCGCCAGACGCTGCGCGATCGGAGAAGAGTTTGTCGAGATCGGTGCGGTAGGGGGTAAAGACTTTATCCATGAGCACGATCGGGTACTCGATGTGGCCAGTCACGGGGTCGAGTTGCGTAGAACCTAACCTCGGCGGTGCGGCACTTTTTGCCATCCGAATCGCCTGCTCCTGCGTGACGGGCGGCCCTTCTTCGGCCGCCCTTGCAGCGGTGTTTGTCTTCCGCATTTCAAAGTATGTTTCAGTCCATCGCATCCGATTTTGGATTTCCTCCGTCTTGGCCTGCTCCCAATTCTTGGCAGCCTCGGAGTTCTGAAGATTGGCATAGCCTTGGGCTCGCACCACCGCGGCCATCCCGTAGTCGGCCCCCTGCTGGGCCGTCGAAGCATAGCCCCCGCCCATGCCGCCTCGCCCCCGGCCGCCGCCCCACTGGGCTAAAACCACAGGCGCCGATGTCGCTATCACGGCACCTATCAGGAGAGCGACAGCAGGGCGAAACGATCCACAGCGCAGATTCAAATGCGAGTTGTGTGGCATGGGCATCCTCAGTGATACTCCAGTGACGGGAAGGCAGGAAATAAAATACACTTTTCTCACGATGAAATCTCGGGATGAAATAGACTCACCCAAAACGGTCTGGTCAGAGAAAAATAATCTGCAGACAAATAGAGGAGGTATTGATTCATTGGGTCGGAGTATACTCGTGAAGCCTCTGTCTGCGACAGGGCGTTCCTGCGAGACCGTCCTTTTTCAAAGCCCCTGCGTGCCCCCCAAAGAACACAACCAATCCCCACGCAACCCATTTTCTGGAGCTTGATTTATGCGGCACTTGTTTTTCCTTTCCTGTCTCGTTTTCTCTCGAGTAGGTTTTTCTCTAATAGGTTCCTCTCTGGGTTGTACTGGCCTCATTGCTTTGGTCGGGTGTTCTCAACGGCAAACCGAACCCCAGAATCTTAGCCAGTCGAAAGAGCCGACGTTGAATGAGGCAGTCGCCGCGAATCAGCCCGGTTCTGCCACGCCGTCTGTAGATACCCTTCGCTTATCCTTGGCCGCAGCCACAGAGAGCCAGGCCCGCGTGCTCGTCATCGATGCAATTGCCAAGCTGGGACGGGGCGGGCGGGTGGCTTTAGACGAATTACTCAAGGCCACCACCGATGCCGATCCACGCCCCCGCTGGCACGCTGCCCGCGCCATCGGACTCATCGGCGAAGACGCCATCTCCGCGATGCCGACGCTCCTCTTGCTGCTGGAGGATTCCGATCCAATTGTGGCCACACAGGCTGCCTCAGCTATTGCCCAGATGCGAGCCGCTGACGATCGCGATGATGCCACCCCTCCCGCCGATACCGCAGCGTATCAGTCGGCTACGACAGCGCTGGTGCGCACGATGCTTCACGCCGATCCGCGAGTCCGGCGAGCGTCGCTGCGGGCGTTATCGGCTTTGCATCCATCGCCAGAATTGCTCGTGCCGCTCATCAACAGGCAACTGGCCGATGCCGATCCATCGGTTGTGCTTCCAGCGATCCACTCGCTAGCTGACATGGGCGACGAAGCCGTGCCGTTTCTTATGGAGTCGCTCAAAAATCCAAAGGCCCGTTATTGGGCCAGCGTAGCACTGGCAGAAATCGGCCCTGACGCGAGCCCAGCAACTGATCTGCTCACAGAAATCCTGGCGCGCGGCGATGCGGCAACAGAGGAGCGGATGCAGGCGATCTTGGCCTTGGCCGCGATCGGTCCGGCCGCGTCCTCGGCTGCCGACGAGTTGGTTGCAACGCTCGGCTCACCAGAGGGTTCGCTGCGATTTGCCTCTGCTTTTGCTCTGGGACGGATGCGAGCGCAATCGGCCGATGCTGCGCTCGAACGAGCGGCAGCCGACACGGATCCATTTCTAGCGGAGATTGCGGCGTGGGCTAGAGCCAGAATTCATCCGCACAACAAGCCGTTGGTAGAAGCGGCCGTGCAACTCCTGCAAGACGGGCTTTCGAGTCCGCAGCCGAACGTTCGCAGCGGTTCGGTTTCGGCACTCTCTGACCTGTGCGAAAATCTTGAAGACTCAGAAGACACTCGCTTGTCACAGCGTTTCGTTGGCTTGCTGAACGATTCCGATCCGGACGTGCGTGCTAACACGGCTGCAGCATTGGTGCGATTGGGGCCTCTGGCCGTCGACGCGTTAGAGGCCGCACTGGATGATCCTGAACGTCGAGTCAACGCCATGGAACTGCTCGCGGGGCTTGGCCCGACAGCCAAGCCCGCTCTTGATTCGCTTGTGAAGGGGCTTGCCGACAGCGATCCCGTCTATTGCAGCGACGCTGCAATCGCACTGGCAGCCATCGGGCCGTCTGCGGCAGAAGCTGTGCCGCAACTCCACGCCATGCTTCTGAAGGCCACGCGGGAATCCAACGACGATACCCTCGGGCTGGCATACTCAGCAGCCTATGCCTTGGGTAGTATCGGCACAGCCGCCAAGCCAGCCGTCGCAGACCTCATATCCCTCAGCGCATCCAAAGACGAGATGCTGGCCACGGTGGCCGTGTGGGCAACGCTCAAGATTCAGCCGGAAGACGCATCTCTCTTTACGACCGCCGTGCCACTGTTGCGCAAAGCGCTTCGCGGAGACAGGGAAATCGTTCGCCTCGAGGCCGCGGTCGCATTGGGCGATATTGGTACGGCCGCCGAAACGGCCGTACCAATTCTGGAGCTGGTGGCGGAGGATGATCCTGTACAATCAGTTCGTTCGGCTGCCAAGCAGGCCCTCGCAAAAATCCGGGGCGGCTAGGCAAGCTCTGCCGGCGGCAGGCTTTTTTTCTCCAGCCGCAACCGTGTCTGGGTCGAGTTGTTGGGTGAGGTGGAACCCTCTCCGCCCCTTTCACTCGGGAGCCCTACGGGGAAACGCCATGGCCAAGCTGGGCTGGTTTGGACAGTTCTGGATGACTCGTTTTCTTCGCCCGGCAGGCGAGCGATCAATCTATCGGCTCATCCAGGAGACTCTGCCCAAGCGGATTCTGGAACTGGGCCTCGGAACGCTGCAGCGCACCGAGCGAGTGCTCGGTTTTGCGAGCGCCGTTTCGCCCGAGAGTTCCTTGCACTACGTCGGCTTCGATCGGTTTGAGGGCCGATTAGCCACTGACCCACCGGGACCATCTCTCAAGCAGGCCCACCAGCGGCTTCACTCGCTGGCACGGGTGCAACTGGTTCCCGGCAACAGCGACACGTCGCTGTCTCGGCTTTGTAACCACCTCGGCCTGTTCGACCTGATACTGATCTCAGCCGACAATGACCCTCGCCACATTGAACGGAGTTGGTTTTTCATCCAGCGGATCGTCACGGTGCGCACAACGGTGCTCGTCGAAACTCGAGATGCCTCTCTTGGCACCACGGCCTGGCTGCCCGTCGTTAAAGCCCGGATCGATGAACTGGCATCTAAAACCCTCCTCAAGCGGGCCGGTTAAATCACGAGTTCGTAGAATGGGTGAGGCCGAGGTTGGCCCCCCGCAAGCATCTGCTGCGCGTCGGTGGAACACCAGCGGTTGGCTCGCTACAGTAGTGAGGTTGTTTCCGGCCACCCCACATACAAACGTTTTTGAGACATGCCCGCCACACCCCGCACGTTGCTGGAAAAGATTTGGGACAGCCATCTGGTCTGCGCCCCCACAGGCGAGCAACCAATTCTCTACATTGATCGCCATCTGGTGCACGAGGTGACAAGTGCCCAAGCCTTTGAAGGCTTGCGAGTAGCCGGTCGCCGTGTGCGACAACCGGCGGCCACGTTTGCCACGCCCGATCACAACGTCCCCACGACCGATCGACGCCTGCCGATCGCCGATCCCATCTCCAAGCAACAAATTGACACGCTCCGCAACAATTGTCATGAGTTTGGCGTACGGCTCTTCGACTTGGACAACGCCGACCAAGGCATCGTCCATGTGATCGGCCCAGAATTAGGCATCACGCAACCCGGCATGACGATCGTGTGCGGCGACAGCCACACCGCTACGCACGGAGCCATGGGGGCGCTGGCCTTTGGCATCGGCACAAGCGAGGTGGAGCACGTGCTGGCCACGCAGACGCTACGACAGTCGAAGCCTCATTCGCTCGAAGTGCGGGTCGATGGCGAACTGTTTCCTGGCGTGACAGCCAAAGACATGGTGCTCTTCATGATTGGCAGGCTCTCGACAGAGGGCGGCACCGGTTATGTGATCGAGTATACCGGCTCGTGCATTCGCAGTCTCAGCATGGAAGAGCGAATGACCGTCTGTAATATGTCGATCGAGGCTGGAGCGAGGGCCGGCATGATTGCCCCCGATGCTGTCACATACGACTACCTACGAGGCCGCGACTTTTCTCCACGCGATTTTGATCGGGCTGTGGCGCGATGGGAAAAGCTTTCTGGTGACCCAGGCTGCACGTTTGATCGCGTTGAACTCTATCGCGGTGCCGATGTTGTGCCGCAAGTTACTTGGGGCACGAATCCCGCGCAGGTTGTGGGCATTGATGCGGAGGTGCCTGCTCCGGACAGCTTTGGCGATTCTAGCGATCGCGATTCTGGGCTCCGGGCCTTGGAATACATGGGCCTAAAAAGTGGCACAAAAATCGTCGATATTCCGATTGACCGTGTTTTTATTGGCTCTTGCACCAACGGTCGGATCGAAGATTTGCGGGCCGCTGCAAGGGTGGTGCAAGGTTATCGCGTGGCTGCTCGCGTGCATGCGATGGTTGTGCCTGGCAGCGGAAGGGTGAAGCGGCAGGCTGAGCAAGAGGGGCTTGATCGGGTTTTTACGGCCGCGGGTTTTGAGTGGCGAGAGGCCGGTTGCAGCATGTGCCTAGGCATGAATCCCGACACGCTCGCGCCAGGCGAGCGGTGCGCTTCGACGAGCAACCGCAACTTTGAGGGCCGTCAGGGAAAGGGAGGCCGCACGCACCTCGTCTCTCCAGCCATGGCGGCGGCTGCCGCTGTCACAGGCCATTTTGTGGACATTCGTGGGTGGCGGTATTGCTAGCCTGATGGCTCAGCGTCACGAGGTGCGTGCCGATGCCCAATCTGGCTGTCGCTAGACACGACAATCTGAAATTCACAGCACAAGGAAACGTCATGCAACCTTTTGGAACACACACTGGCTTAGTCGCTCCTCTGGACAGGGCCAACGTCGACACGGATCAGATTATCCCCAAGCAATTTCTGAAGCGAATCGAGCGTACGGGCTTCGGTCAGTTTCTTTTCTTCGACTGGCGATTTCTAGACGACGGCTCTTCCAATCCAGACTTCGAACTCAACCGACCGGAGTACGCCGGCGCAAGCATTCTGCTGGCTCGCCGAAATTTCGGATGCGGTTCCAGCCGCGAGCACGCTCCGTGGGCGCTGGACGACTATGGTTTTCGCGTCGTGATCGCGCCAACGTTTGCCGACATCTTCTTTTCCAACTGCTTTCAAAACGGCATGCTGCCAATCCGTTTGGCGGAGGAAGATGTAGACGAACTCTTCCGTCGCGTGGCGACGGCAGCGGAGACCGGTTGCGAACCCTACAAGCTTCACGTGGATCTCAACACCTGCACAGTTGCCGATGAGGCAGGATTTCTGCGGACATTTTCAATCGACCCTTTTCGCCGCACCTGTCTGCTCGAGGGACTCGACAACATTGCCCTTACACTGCAACACATGGACCACATCACCGCGTGGGAGGCGGCGCACGCGGATGTTGTGTAATACAAAGCAGTGGCAGTTTGTGTTCAGCCGCGAGCGGCCACGTTTCGGGAGAGTGTGTGGGCGATTGCTTGCGTCACTTGTTGCGACCGTTCTCTGCATGGCCGTATCGCTCGCCACGGCGGCCGATCCGGTTCCGCTTCTCACGCTCGTCGATGATCTTCCTGGCGCGTGTCGATTGGCTGCTCCGTCCACGGGTCAAACGCTCTACATTCTGGATGAGGTTCATGGCTCTGTCGTAGCGATCGACCCATTTCAGCCGAAGAGGCGTTGGACTGCATTGGCGGCCTCTCCTCCGAATGAATCTGGAGAAGTGCCACCCACGCCCGTAGCCATTGGCTGCATTGATTCCAGCACGCTGGTCCTTGTCTGCCGAGCAGGTAAGGCGTGGTCGATCCGGACGCATCGGTTGGCAGCACCAGGCTCGTCCACTCAGTTCAATGCTCCCGCCCAAACACTGTTGCTGGGGGAGTCGTTGAGCGACACAACCGACACTCTGGCCGTCGATCTCGTCGTGAGCCCTTCCCGCGAATGGCTTTCGGTGTCGGGTCTGCCGGCACCGCTGCCGCCGGTCATGCGTGCCCCAATTGCTGGACTGCGAGTTGGCACTTTTTTAAATCGGCGATGCCCGAAAATTCCTATCCCGGAACGGCCTATCGCAACGACGATCAGTCCGTTCGACGAGTGGGTACTGTTGATTTCACCCACGTTAAAAAATGCATCCAACGCATGCATATCCTTTTACTCAAACGCTGGCAGCCAGCGTTTGCTCCATCTGGATACAGGGCTTTGCAACGTCCGGGATATCGGCTATTGCCGTGGGGCCAGCACGCTCTGGGGAGTGGCTGGCCAACACGGTTTTCCAACCTGCCCAGAAGGGCTTTGGCGAATCGATGCAACGATGAAGCAGGGGCGACAGGTGGTTCAGGCAGAGTGTGTCGCAAGGCTCACCGCCCCGCAGTCGCTCGTGTGCCTTTCGGAGCGAGCGATTGCTGTCGTCGTTGGAGGGGAGTCGCGATCTGTTGTGCTGATCAACCCGACCGTCCAGGGTCCTGCTCAGAAAGCCTCGTCCATTGAATTGAATGCTGACGACAAATAATCCTGCTGGAGAATTGACCCCATGGCTTCAACGCGCCGCGAAAAGATCGAAAGCATGCTACGGGACGACCCCAACGATGTGTTTCTTCGCTATAGCTTGGCTCTCGAGATGGAGGGGGCAGGGGAGTGGGAAGCAGGCCTAGAGATTCTAGAATCGATCGCTCGCAGCACGCCTCCGTACGTGCCTGCTTTTCAAATGGCAGCGCAGCACATGATCAAACACTCGCGAATTAATGAAGCCCGCACGGCGCTACGAGAAGGAATCGAGGAGGCACGGCGGCAGGGAAATTCGCATGCCGCCGGTGAAATGGCGGAACTCTTGATGGGCCTCGGAGAAGCCGGTGAGTAACGCAGATGGCTGGTATTTCTGACGTGCTGTGGCCCTAGGGCCGGCGACGGGTGCGGCAGAAGTTTCGTCGGCGAACGCTCGACGAGCATTCGCCGCCGCGGCGCACGCAAAGAAAACTTTTACCGCCCCCTTTGCCGGTGCTGCACCAAAGTCGAATGCGCTCTAGAGGGTGGACGGTGTTGGCAAGGCATCCGATTCGTGCCCACGCGTGATCACAAATCCCATTTCTGCAATCATCTTGTAGTCGTCGTCGGGCAGTTGGCCCTGCGTTGTCAGATAGTCGCCCACAAACATGGAGTTGGCGGCGTAGAGCCCCAGAGCTTGAAGGCTTCCCAAGTGAATTTCTCGCCCACCCGCAATACGGATCTCGGAAGACGGGTTCACCAACCGCATCATCGCCAAGCCCCGCAGGCAATCGCGAGGGGTAAGCCTGTTGGTCGTTTCCAGCGGGGTGCCATCGATCGAGTTTAAGAAATTGAGCGGAATCGATTCGACTCCAATGGCTCGCAACTCCATCGCCATATCCACGAGGTCATCTCGCGTTTCCCCCATTCCCATGATGCCGCCGCTGCACAGTTGCAAGCCTGCCGAGCGGCATGCTTCCAGCGTGGCCACGCGGTCGGCGTAGGTGTGAGTCGTGCAGATTTCGGAATAAAAACGCTTGCTGGTGTTGAGATTGTGGTTCACCTTATCAACGCCAGCTGCCGCGAGTCGCTGAGCCTGTTCGGGAGTGAGGAGGCCTAGGCAGGCGCAGATATTGAGGTCGTATTGCTGCTTGATCTCCGGAACGATCTTACAGACGAAGTCGATTTCGCGTTCGGACGGGCCGCGGGCCGAGATCACGATGCAAAACGTTTTCGACTGTCGCTCGGCAGCGATTTTGGCTGCTTCGAGGAGTTTGGGTGCTGATAGCAGATTGTAGCGTGGGATCTCGGCCTCTGACACTTTTGACTGCGAACAGTAGCCGCAGTCCTCAGGGCAGAGGCCGCTCTTTGCGTTCATCAGAAAGAAGAGCTGAACGGTATTGCCAAAAAAATGATGTCGCACCCTCCATGCTGCGGCAAGCAGGTCGAGCAATTCCACATCTGGTGAATCCAGAATCGCGCGAGCGTCTTCGCGGCCGATGGAACCACCATCGAGCACTCGATCGGCGAGGTGATGCCACGTAACTGGAGTGGTCTTGACTGATGAAACCACGGGAGTGAAAGCCTGGGTGCTAGGCATGCGAATTTTCTCAAGGGGGGGTGAATGGGAAAGCCAGGGCCTTCGCGGTGTTCAGAATGTATTCGATCGGCCCACTCCTGCCAAAGCGTGGATCGTAAACGCCCAAAGCTTCCGTGCCTAAGGAACCGATACATCCCATTGAAAGACCCACCATCAGAATTGAAGGACGCGATATCCATGCTCCGTACCCCCAGTGCACAGGCCTGCCTGATTGGGCTGCTCGCCGCCCTCACCACGTTTTGTGCGTTCCATGCCTGCGGTGCCGAGCCTCCTGCGGCCTCGCGGTCGTATTCTATCGTGGCCCAATCCGACAGCACTTCGGCTGCCACGGGCCGCCGGCCTGTGGGTCAGCGGATTGCCAGAGCCAACCTTCCGCTTCGAACGCCGTCAGGTCCTCTCTTGCATGATGGATGCTCAGAACATGGCTGCCCTGTGCCTGCCCTCAAGCCGGCCGTTCCTCTCGTAGGACGCGTCGTTCCACCGCTTGGTGAAACTCAAGAGGAATCAAGCTTAGTGGGTTCTGACGGCGAAGCCGATGCGGTAACGGACAGTGAAACGGACGGGCTCATCGTTCAATCGCCCGATGATGTGCCTGCCCTACTTCCAATGCAGCCAGTCTCGCGGGAGGCCCTCCTGGCCCGAGTGAAGCGAGCGTTGGCCGGTATTCCTCGCGAGTCTGAGGCCTCTTTGTCGATCGTTGAGATGGAATCGCCGCCGACCGTCGTGCCTGCAAGGTTGGAATTCAACGTAAACGAATCGCGTTCGGTCATCCGGGAAGGCGAACAGATTGTCCTGCGGATCGCCGTGCGGAACGTGGGTGGAGAACCGGCCCAGGGTGTCGCAGCGACATTGTTTTTTGCCGATGGGGTCGAGCCCATGCAGGCCATCGGTCAGTCTGCCGAGGTCTATCCCGGTGAGGTTCGCTTCGATAGCATCGACACGCTTCCACCTGGTGATTCTTTCAATCTGATGGTCACCGCCATCGGCACCCGTGCCGGAAGCGTGGCCTACAGAGGTGAGCTTGAATGCCAGCAGGTTCCAGGTGGGCTAACCTGCGAAGGCGCAGTCACGATTCGCCCCCGTCGTCAGCCGTAAGCGGAATCTACTCTAACTGCGAGAGCAGGCTGGAGTCGAACCGGGGAAACTGTGGGTCCAATCGCTCCAGCGACTGTCGCACAAGCCTCGCCACCACGAGATTGCGATACCATTTCCGATTGGCTGGAACGATGTGCCACGGTGAGTGCTCGGTATTGCACTCGGTGAGAGCATCTTCGTAGGCCTTGGTGAAGTCGCCCCAGAGCCGACGGTCCTCTAAGTCGCTCGGCCCAAGCTTCCATTGCTTCTGAGGATCTGCAAGCCGATCAGCCAGTCGCTCGCGTTGCTCATCTTTGCTGATGTGGAGAAAGCATTTCACAAACGTAATGCCGCCTTCGTTGAGCAATTTCTCAAAGGCGTTGATTTGTGCATACCGACCCTCCCAGACATTTTTAGGCACAAGCTTCCGCACCCGCACCACCACCACATCCTCGTAGTGGGAGCGATTGAAGATGCCGATCTTGCCATGGGGCGGAACGGCTGTGTGCACTCGCCACAAAAAGTCATGCGAAAGTTCCACGCTACTGGGCGCTTTAAAGCTTTTCACGTCTAGGCACTGCGGGCTCACGCCGCTGGCCAGCATGCGGATCGTGCCATCCTTACCCGACGTGTCGATTCCCTGCAGCACCACTACAACGGCCCGCTTCGCCTCTGCAAAGAGCCGGTAGGCCAACCCGTCGAGTTTCTCGCAGTGGGAACGGGTTTCTTGCTCGGCCTTCTCTCGGTTGATGCCGTCATGGAAATCCGGGTCAAAGTCGGCCAGGTGGACATCGCGGCCGGGCGTCACGCTCAGCGGTTGATCCATAGCACAGACTTTTCGCCGGATGAAAATGGGGAGACAGAAGCCGGGAGTATCAACGGCTGGCAGGGGCGTAGAACATGGCCCGTGAACTGACGGCTCGCTCGCGGCGGCGGGGCCGAGGGGGGGCGATCATCCGTGAGTCGAGGAGGTCGGCGATGAGCCCTGAATCAAAAGCCGCGGCAGCCAGAAGGTCGGCGTGCATGCCTCCGGCTACGTCCATTTCCTCCTCAAACCCAAGTACTTCGGGAATCGAGCAGATCATCGCCGCACGCACCACGCATTCCTCGGATCCAACCGTTACTACAAACGGAGTGGACGCAAACAACGGGGCGTGGACGGCGGCTTGATCGGTGGTGGCGTTCATGGATTTTGGCTCCTCTACGGTTCGGGCACACGAAATGGCCTGCTGCTTGGGCCGCCCCTTCGCTGGTGAACAAACTCCAAGTGCATTCTGCGCGCCAGAGTGGCGACGTGTCGGCAAAATACTTCCGATCCACGCACAATCGGCCCAACCGTCGCAGCTTCACGCAGCGTGTGCTGCTGCCCTGTGGGTATGAGTGAAACAAACAGGTGGGGCAGCCTGCAACGGATCCATGCATGTAAGATTTTCAGGGCAACCTTTACCTGAATCGGCTTGGTTAGCCATGCCGCTCTTCGGCCGCGTCGCTCTGCTGGGAGCCATCGGAGGTATCCTGTGCTGCAACTGGGCTCCGCATCCTGTCCCGAATCTTTGCGGCCAGTTCATAGTTTTCAGCGTGGACAGCCGCAGCGAGTTGCTCGTCGAGCGTTCTGCCTACTTCGTAGCGCTGCCGGACGCCTTCACGCATTTCCTCCAACCGCCGCACCAGTTCGTCGTCGGAATAATGATCGGCAGCATCGTAGCGGGCAAACAAGGCCCGAAACCCTTCGAGCCCGCGGTTGATCTCACCAATTGCCGACTCCGCGCCTTGTTCCTCAAGGGCCGCAAGCGCAGCGGCTTGCACCCGATGAAAGAGTACAAAGGGGCGGTACTGTTCGTGCGACAGCGTCCACTCGTCATCAGGGGAGTGGTCTCGAACAAAATCCATAAATGAAAGGCTGTGGTCGGCATCCTTCGCCGCACGGCTGTATTCACGCAGCGACAGCCAGCAGATCCGGCGGTGATAAAATTGCACGAATTCGCGGTCTGCCTCAGCGCACTGTTCTTTTGAGAGTCGAAACGAATCCCCCTCTCGAATCACCTCGCCAACTAAATAGTCGAAGTACGTTTCGGCGCCGTGAGGGCGGAGCCCGTCTGGCCGGAAAGCTGTTTCCATTTGCAGCACGCCCATATCAATCCGCATCTGGAGCACATCGCGGCCGTTTTTTGCCTTGATGAGTCTGGCGTTGGCCTCTCCTGGTTGGAAGTCCCAATGCTTGAGCAGGGTATCGATGTCGCGTGGTGTCGCCATGAAAATCAGCCCTTTCGGGAATCCAGAAAAACCTCAGGTTTGCCTATGTCGAAATTATAGCAAGCTTCTGGCCAGCCTTCTCACCCCTCCTGCGGCCGGCTTCGCAGCCGCTTGGTGTCGGCCCGAATCCGTTTTCCGTCCAGGCGTTTGGCCACAGCAGAACGCGGTTTTTTGGTCCGCTTTCGCACCTTTGGAGGGATGCTCGCCCGTTCGATAATGGCGGTGAGCTTTGCCAGACAGTCTGCAATGTTCTTGGGCTGTTCGCGGTGCCGTTGGCTGGTGATAACGATGTCCCCGTGGACGGTGAGTCTGGCCTGCTCGCGTTGCACCAGTCGCCGCCGCACAGCGTCCGGCAAATGCGGCGTGTGTCTGGCCGCAAACCGTAATACGGCCTTGCTGCTGGTGCGATTGACGTGCTGCCCTCCTGGGCCGCTGGAGCGTACAAAGTGCCACTGCAGGGCTTCGGCTGGAATCACGATGGCACCGTCACCAATCCGGATTTCCTTTGGTCTTGTCATATCCAATACCCCATATCCAATACCCTTTGATTGTCGAGCGCAACCATATCAAGTCAGGAACTATCCTTCATGCACGGGAAATCCACAACCAGACTGTTGCCCACACGTCGCGAGATGATGCTGTGGACGATCTTTTGTGCATGCATTGCCCGCCACCCAGTGGCTGCGGCAGAACCCAAGCCTTTGCCCGATCTCTCGACGCGAAAAGGGGAAGATTGGGGCGAGTTTCTGGGGCCCACAGGCAACGGTCGCAGCGGCTTGCCCGACATGCAGGTGCCTTGGCCGGCGGCGGGGCCGAAGCTCGTCTGGAACTGCACCTTGGGCGAGGGCTACTGCGCGCCGGCGGTGGCCCGTGGGCGTGCGATTGTTTTCGACCGCGTGGACAACACGATGCGAGTGCGGTGTCTCGAGGCTGAATCAGGGCGACCACTCTGGGAGCACTCATACGCCAGCACCTACCGCGATTCCTTCGGCTACGACGGCGGGCCGCGAGCGGGGCCTGTGATCGCGGGCGATCGAGTGATCACGTTCGGGCCGGAGGGGCGGCTGGAATGCCGATCGCTTGCTGACGGCCAGAGCCTGTGGCACATCGATACGCAGGCTCGTTACCACGTGGTTCAGAATTTCTTTGGGGTCGGTGCCGCGCCTCTGGTGATCGAAGTGGATGGGAATCAGTACGTCGTCGTCCAGGTGGGAGGCAGCCGACCGGACTCTGCACCGGCCGCTCCGGATCGGCTAGACCTCGTCAAGGGACTGGACAGTGGCTTGGTGGCTTTCGATCTGGCCACGGGCTTGGAACGCTGGCGATCTTCCAGCCAGTTGGCCAGCTACAGCGTGCCGGTGGTTGCCACGATCGGCGGTGACCAGAGGCTTTTGGCCTGGATGCGAGACGCATTTCTCGTAGTCGACCCTGCTACCGGTGGCGTGCTGGACGAATTTCACTGGCGTGCCGATGAGCTTTTTAGCGTGGTGGCAGCGAGTCCCGTCGTGCGTGGCAGCGAAGTGCTGCTCTCGGAAACCTATGGGCCTGGCAGCGTGCTCTTGAATCTCACGAACGATCGAGTGAATGTCGTGCGAAAAGACCGCGACAACCAACGCCCCCGCAATGCGCTCAAAGCCCACTGGGCCACGCCAGCGGTGTACGAGGGGCACCTGTACGGATCCAGCGGACGCAATTCCGGCGATGCCGAGCTTGTTTGTGTGGATTGGAAAACGGGTGAGGTTGTCTGGAACGAACCGGGGCTTGGCCGGGCAAGCGTCGTGGTCGTGGGCAGCCATCTGATCGTGCTGGGAGAATTTGGCGATGTCGTGCTTGTCAAAGCCACGCCGGAAAAGTACGTCGAGGTGTCTCGCACGCGGCCCTTGCACACCAACCGCACGCCCAAGCGACGTGCCGGCCAGGCAGATGCAGAGCAACAGGAACCGGCAGGCGAACTGCTAGCACCTCCCTGCTGGGCCGCACCAGTCGTCGCCCACGGCTACCTGTATCTGCGGGGGCAGGGGCGGTTGGTGTGCTTCGATCTCATCGGGGCTCGCGTGCAAACTCGTTTTTGAGATGCCAGCAATGCTTGGCATTGTTTTTGGCAACCAGCACATGTGTACAGCAGTTTCGTTTCTTGCCCAACATCTCTAGACAACTGGCCGGCTGCCGTTCCATACTTCCGCCCTTCAAGGCGACCTCGTTGCCGCACGAGAGATCGCGGTTTTTGTTGGCAGGAGATTCTTTGAGCATGTTTCACGCATCTATCAGCGAGCTGACCACGTTGCGTTGGGAACTCGAGCAGGAGCTCGATCATCTTGCCCGCCACGGATTCGATGCGATCTCACTCTGGCGAACAAAACTCTCGGATATCGGTTTGGATCGAGCCAGTGTTTTGTTGAAGCAGGCGGGTATTCGCGTGTCGAGTGTGCAGTGGGCCGGGGGATTCACAGGCAGCGACGGTCGCTCGTTTTGCGA
>Ga0194051_1000506_pt1 | contig 22014 bp, 19 predicted proteins | sample SepL2320m_MetaG_FD_161275 | JGI IMG/M metagenome (GOLD analysis project Ga0194051, IMG submission 161275) | Anoxic zone freshwater microbial communities from boreal shield lake in IISD Experimental Lakes Area, Ontario, Canada - Sep2016-L239-20m | ecosystem: Environmental > Aquatic > Freshwater >... | reverse complement strand
GCCAGCGAGCAAAACCCGCAAGTTTATTTGCCGTCCTATCATCACGCATTTTTTACTTCTTTAATGAAACCCCTGAATCTGCAGCGGACAGTAATTAGTACTGCAAGTGCAGTAAAAACAAAAAAGACTTCGCAGTTAAGCACGGCGATTGCTCATCTAGGCGCTCCAGCGCATTTACGCATCGCGGTCTTGGGTGATGATCTAGTGCAGCAGCTTGCTAAGGAAGTGGAAAAACTCCAACCCCTTGCGCCACCAGTAATTTATTTAGATATTCCATTGCATAATCCATTGGCTGCCCAAGAAATTGAAGCCTTAGAACAGCTGGGTTTTTTCTGGGCTGCTTGGCTACCCAATTTTGAGCGGGGCGGTGATATCTTGCGTTTGCAACGTTTGCAGGATCAGCGGGTTAATGAGCAAGATATTATCTGTGCGCGAAAAGCAGGCGAAGCAGTACGTGATCATGTGTTAGCTGAGTGGCAACGGGTACAAAAAAATATACAAAAAATAAATGCAGCCTCAAAATAATGATTCAAGTTACGAAAAAGACCAAATGAAAGAAGCTTTAGTTTGGCTCGAGCAATTTCAAGCACAGTTAGTGGCAAAGCCTAATTTAACTCCAGCGCAAATAGCAGCTGACCTCGATTTACTTTTTACTAACCCTGAATTACTGCAGTTATCTTTTTCTGCTTTGGTAAAACGCTTAATTGAGTCGCCCATCTGGCAAGAGTTCGATTATGACAATAACCCGTATAAAGCACTTTGTTTGCAATTAAGTAAGGCAATTGAGGCTTATAACCAAGCCTTACAAGCCGAGCCAGCCTATCACTCACGTAGTCATTTTAAGGAAGTATGTTTAGGTATTACCCTGCTGGTTGCTCAACAAAATTCACCCATTCCAATCAACGCTAGCAATCCTTGGCATTTGTCCGCTGAGGACGCTTGGCTTTTGCTGTTTAGTGCGATTGGGCATGATTTTGGTCATACTGGAATGATGAATGCGGTACCGTTTGAGATTGAGAAAAAATCAATTGAACAAATTCATCTCTGGTTACGTTTGCAGAATTTATCTAGTGATTTTATTGATGAACTGATGACTAAGGTCGAGACCATTATTTTGGCTACAGACCCGATGTATTTAAATGCCTTACTCCAGATCATCCAGAGCACCAGTCCACCACCGACAAAATTAAATTATCTGAGTATGTTGATGGTGGAAGCGGACTTATTGGCTAGTGCCTTGCCAGCACGTGGCGTCGTACTAACAGAGGCGCTCGCTAAAGAATGGCAAGCCCATTACCCCGATAAAGCCCAGATTCTGATCAACCCTGATGGGCGCCTGAAATTTTTACAGCACATTGCTTTTTTAGGCCCACATGCTCAACGTCTGGGCCTCAATTCCAACCGCATTGAGCTTATCGAGCAACTGCAAAAAAGTAAGCCTATTTCTTCTTAAGGAAGAATTGTAGAATTTTGGCAGTGATACTTTTCGATGCAGTGGAAATCGCATTATCTTTACCATCCTGTGTTGCAAAATGTTCATTTTGTGCTTGACGTTGCGCTAGGACATCAGAAAATTGTTTCACTAAGTCAGGATTGGAATCTAACAAAGGCGCAATATCTTCTTTTGACACTTCAAGCAGAATCGCATTGGTTTTAGCAAATACATCGGCCGAGCGAACTGCGCCAGTAAGCATCGACATTTCACCAACAAAATCACCGGGCCAGAGGGTGGCCACGACTTTAAGTTCGCCCGTTTTATCCGGAATTTTCACTTCTAGAGAGCCCTCAGAAATGATGTACATCCAATCTTCTTCTGCACCCTTTTTAATCACTGGCTGACCGGCGTAGCAATACTTCGTTTTAATTGCATTAGAGAGGGTCGCAATTTCGTCATTGCTGAGGAGTCTTAAGATACCTAATTCATAGGAATCTAACAGGCGATTTTGGGTATCGGTAAAATTTTCCAAGGGATGCTGCGCTTCAAGGCGATTGAGATTGACTCCAGCGGCCTTAAAGAAACGAATAAAGCTTAGCAAAATGATGCTTTGGGCTCGATAGGGGCCGACTTCAGGCAGGCATTCATATTTCACTAAATAAGAAATTGCCCCTTCTTGAATACCGCCAAGTGAGGTGGAATGCCAAGGCTTAAATTCAGGATTCGTTGCAATAACGTGAGCCATTGCTAAATCCATAATCGCTAAAATGCGCTCGGGATTATTGCGTGCCGTGAGTTGATACTCAAAGCGGCGCCGCGACCAAACTCCTTCTTCTTGCTTGGATAAGTTAATGAATGACATGCCTAAAAATCTTTGGTTATACATGCGCTTAGTGAGGCCAAAAATATTTTTCAGCACTACCATACGGTGATCAATTTCAATCACCTGTAAATATTCTTTAGAGCCATCATGACTTACTTCAAGCCAATCATTAATTGATACTAGGCGGTCGGTTTGAATGGTAATGCTCCCGACAACTTCAGCAATCAGATCCTTAAAGATAAAAGCAATACCAACGCTTAGGGCGCCTAGCGTGGCTAATATATGACTAAAAGCATGGTCATAAAGAGCAACATAACCAACTAAACCAACTACTGAATAAATGAGTACGCTGTTCAGTTGAATAATAATTGCTGGAACATGCACTTTTTGCGAGAGCGTGTTGTAGCGGACCACACCAAAGCGCATGATTTGATCGAGTGTAAAACCAAGCAACACAAATTGGAAAATGGCCAGGCCATCAACCAGCATATCCATCGAGCCTTTTTCAAGGTCGCTAGCATCCCAACCCCAAGGACTATCTGCTAATTGATCTAGCCAAATCATGAGGCCAAAATTAAGGGCGATGACGATCCAAAGAAGGACTTTGGGAAGTAAAAAGACGCGGGAATTAGGTACGCTCATGATATTTGCTAAAGGTTAAAGGGTTTATCTTAATGCTAAGAATTTATACCAATAATTGCTTATATTCTACTAACTAAAAATGAGGTGAGGATTGGGCCAAGCCCTTTGCACTCAATTAGCTCGCGTTCTTCCAAAATAAAGTGACCGGTCAAGGCTTCTGCGGTAGCTGGGGTTATTTGGACTCGTCCGACAGCTGAGGTTGACTCCATCCGGCTTGCGGTATTGACGGTATTACCCCAAAGATCATAAGAGAACTTGGTAAAGCCGATTACGCCTGCAACTACTGGACCCGTATTGAGGCCAATACGCATCTGTAGCTCACCACCATTAGCTTGATTAAACTCCGTTAAATCCTGATACATCCCCAGTGCCATATCGGCCGCAATGATTGCATGATCTGAGCGTGGAATGGGCAAGCCACCTACTGCCATATAAGCATCGCCAATCGTTTTAATTTTCTCTAAACCCAATTCTTCTGCCCGTTTATCAAAGCGTGTAAATAAGTCATTCAATAATTTCACGAGATCGGCAGGTGACTTAGTAGAAGACATTTTCGTAAAGCCAACCAAGTCACTAAATAAAATAGTCACTTCAGGGTAAGAGCCGGAAATATTTTTCTCACCCTTTTTGAGGCGCTCAGCAATCGGCTTAGGTAATATATTGAGCATGAGTTTTTCAGTTTTCATTTGCTCAATATTGAGTAATTCTTTTTCATGTTGCAAAAGGGCAATGTGTTCTCGGTCTAAATCACGTAAACGCTTTTTTTCTAAGGAAGAAAAAACTCGCGCGCGCAATAAAACGGGGTCGAATGGTTTAGGTAAATAATCTTCCGCACCAATTTGAATACACTCCACCGTTTTTTCAAACTGCTCAGCACCAGACACCACAATGACGGGTAGATAACTGAGGGCTGGATCAGACTTGACGATATTTAATACGCCTAAGCCGTCTAATTCAGGCATTTCCATATCCAGTAGCATGAGATCAAATGATTCAGCCCGCACTTTTTCTAAGGCCTCGTTACCATCGCCAGCTTCGGTAATATTGGTAATGCCAACATTATTTAGTTCCCGTATTAACAGACGTCTGAGGGTACGACTGTCGTCCACCACCAATACTTTCATGAGCTTAGTTTGCTCAAGTACCTCGGGCGAAATATTCTTAAACATCAGATCGGTACTCATTAGTTTTGCGTCTCCTTGTTAAGGTCTTTGCAGTAATATGAAACACGATCTTCCTGTTGTACTTTGAAGGATTGATCATAGAGAATCGATTCCGATGAGCCAAGCAATAGACAACCACCATCATCTGCCAGCTGAGAACGCAACTTCCGAAATACTTTTGCTTTCGTTTCAGCGTTGAAGTAAATCAGCACATTACGAATTAAGATTAAATCAAATTTGGGCATGATGGGCCACTCTTTAACGAGATTCAGGCTCTCAAAGCGAATCATTTGCTTGAGCTCACTGCTGATCTCATACTGACCACTTGGCAGACGCTTAAAGTGCCGCTTAATTTGTTCTTCGCTTAAGCCCCGTTTGACTTCTGTTTCCGAATAGATACCATTGCGCGCTTGAGTTAAGGCTGGATCCGAAATGTCGGTAGCAATAAATTGAATTTTCCAAAAATAGAGTTCGGGAAAATGTTCACGCAAAAGAATGGCTAAACTAAATGGCTCTTGGCCGGTAGAGGCAGCTGCACACCAAATTGCCAGGGTTTTCGTCTCGCGGCGCTTAGCAATTAACGCAGGAATAATCGTGGTTCGCAGTGTTTCAAAAGGATATTTATCCCGAAAGAACATCGTTTCATTCGTGGTCATGGCATGAAACGATTGATGGTGCAACACACTGAGTGGATTAGATAAGAGATGGGCAATCAAGGCATGATGATCTTTGAAGTTATTTGCCCTGGCAATGACCGCTAAACGCGAGGCCACTAAGTATTCTTTGCTTTGATCTAGGGCAATTCCTAAGTGCTCTTCTAGCATTTGGAAAAATAATTGAATATTATTTTGCAGAATGGTGAGCGCTTGAGCCATTATTTTCTTTGCGTCCGAAAGATAATTTCGTTCGGAATATCACCCAGGGGCAAAATCTTTTCAGCTAAATTGGCGTTGGCAATCGCACCAGGCATGCCCCAGATGACGCTCGTTTTTTCATCCTGCACTAGTACACTGCCATGCGCATTGACGATATCAACTGCGCCTTTCAGTCCGTCGTATCCCATACCAGTTAACACTAAGGCTAATAGATGACTGCCATAGATTTTTGCTGCACTTCTAAAGAGTACATCGACTGCGGGGCGACAGGAGTTTTCGGGTGGGTCTTCATTGAGCATCATCACCACTTTGGCGCCTGATTTTCGCAATTCTAGGTGTTTACCGCCGGGAGCAATATACGCCTTACCCGGAAATGCTTCTTGGCCGTGCTGGGCCTCTACAACCGGAATAACCCCAACACTGGTTAACCTCGAGGCTAAGAGTTCAGTAAATTTGGGCGGCATGTGCTGGACGATAAAAATAGGCACGCTTAAGGGCGCTTTCCAGGCCTCAAATATTTCCATTAAGGCGGCTGGTCCCCCAGTAGATACACCGATACAAAGGGCTTCAATGCGGCTTGCGGGAAGTCCGCTTGGTTTAGCAAAGATTTGTTGCTTTACTTCAGCAATGAGTTCTTTTGGCGGAAGGATTTTGCTAGGCTTGACTGGGGTGGGTTTGCATAACTCACGAATCTTGGGGATTAATTCATCTTCTAGTACCCGCATGGCTTCAGCCATATTGGTTTTATCGCTTGGCTTACCAACATAATCACTCGCTCCATTGGTTAATGCGGTAATGGTGGCTTCACCGCCACGCTGGGTTAGCGAGCTAAACATAATGATCGGTAACTCGCGATCCAGTTTACGAATTTCCTTAAGTGCTGTTAAGCCATCCATTTTTGGCATCTCAACATCGAGGGTGATTAAATCAGGCTTAATGCGCCCAATCATTTCAATGGCTTCAAGGCCATCTTCAGCGGTGCCAACTACTTCAATGTCGGCATGGCGCAGCAGGGTCGTCATGATGATGCGGCGCATAACAGCCGAGTCATCGACAATCAGCACGCGAATTTTATCTTTTGGAGAAATCATTTGATTCATAAGGGTGGAATGAAAGCGGAATTATAGGCCTGCGAGCTTGAATTACCTTTATCCAAGCAAGTTAAACGCTTAATAGTGCAGGCTTTCCTGAAAAGGCAATACCCTTAATGAGTTGTTTGGGGTCTAAAATTAACAGTAATTTTTCTGGTAATTTATGTACCCCTAAGACCAGCTCGCGCGACATTTTAGGAAAATTATTCGGTGGGGTCTCAAAGGTATCCTGCTCTAAAGGAATAATTTCCCCCACGTTATCTACCAACAAGGCAATTAACATGCCCTCACATTGCAAAATAATACTAATCGTCTCTTGTTGATGAGAAGTATTTTCAAGCCCTAAGCGCTCATACATATCAATTGCAGGCACCAGTTGGCCGCGCAAATTCATAATGCCGCGAACTGTTTTGGGGCTCTTCGGGACGCGCGTTACGTCCAAGTTTTTGTTCAATTCAAGCACATCGGTGGCAGTAATACCAAAATACAGGCCACCTAAATAGAAGGTCGCAAAGTCAGTAGTGGAGCTCATCGTAAGACATCCATATCAATGACTTCGGGGTAGGTCTTTTGATGTTCTTGCAAATTACGCATCATCAAGATTTCTTGTAGATCGATGACATTAATCACTTTTTCACCCATGAGTACGCAGCCCGCTAAGCCACGCTGAGGTGGGTTAGCTGCTTGCAATTTCTTGGGTACATGAATAATGTCGTGTACTTGACTGACGACTAAGCCAATCGGCATTTGGTTAACATAATGAACGATGACAGATAACGGTTGAGTAGTTGAATCAACCGAGGGTTGACCACCTTCAATATAGTCATTCATGCGGATTAAATGCATGATGTGGTCACCGTACTGCACCACCTCGCGACTACCATTGCGCTGCACCCGACTGAGTGCAAAATTCTCTAAACGCTCGACATTATCAAGGGGAATAGCAATGCGTTCTAGGCCAGCCAATTCAAACAATAGCATCGCGACTTCTTCTTCGCGCACTTGATCGAAGACGGTATCGGGGTTGAGTGGGCGCGCTTGAATTTTCGCCACTAAGCCAGAATGAATGGCCATGCCATCAACATCCAAAATCAAGGCTACACGGCCATCTCCCAAAATAGTCGCGCCAGCAAAATCCGGAATCCCCTTGAGGAGGGCGCCTAGTGGCTTAACGACGACTTCTTGCATGTTCAGTACTTCATCAACTACGAGACCAAAAGAGATGCCCGAGGATTGTAAGATTGCGACATTAATCGCTTTTGTGCTATCGGGACCATGTTCACTCAATTTTAGTTGTTGATTTAAAAAAAGTAGTGGTACGAGTTTGCCACGTAAGCGAAAGACAGGAGTGCCATAAAAATCTTCCAAGCCGGTTGAATTTGTAGGATCAATGCGCACCATTTCGGAAATGCTATTTTGCGGAATTGCATAGCGCTCGCTTTCGCAGCGCACGAATAGCGCTGGCATGATCGCTAAAGTGAGCGGAATTTTTAAACGAATATTGGTGCCTTTGCCGCGATGGCTATCAATTTCAATTGAACCGCCAATGGCCGAAATATTATTTTTCACTACATCCATGCCAACACCACGGCCAGAGAGGTTGGTGACAACTTGGTTGGTAGAAAAACCAGGCAGGAAAATAAATTCCAGCAACTGCATATCACTCAGTTTTTTAGCATCCTCAAAACTGACTAATTTCTTATCAATCGCTTTTTGGCGTACCGCGTCAAATTTAATACCACCGCCGTCATCAGCAATTTCGATCACTACCATGCCATTCTCATGAATCGCGCGGAGTAAGACCTTGCCATTTTCAGGTTTGCCTTTAGCTAAGCGCTCGGCGGGGAGCTCAATACCATGGTCAACGCTATTGCGAATAATATGAATAAGCGGATCACGAATGCCATCAAGTAAGGTGCGATCGAGTTCGGTTTCTGCACCTTCTTGAATGAGGGTGACCTTTTTATGGCAATCATTAGCGATATCACGGACTAAGCGGGGAAATTTTGCCCAAACCTGTGAGATAGGCTGCATGCGCGTTTTCATCATGCGCTCTTGCAGCTCTAAGGTGAGTAAATCAATCGATCTGACGGTATTGGAAAAATTGTGATCACCAAATTCGGCAGTAAAGGGTAGTAAACGGTTGCGTGCTAGTACCATTTCACTGACTAAATTCATTAACTTGTCGAGCAACTCTAAGTTAACTTTTACTGGGGCCGCTACTTCAGTGGTGCGTGCATTACCAGTTGGTGCCGCAGCATCTACCACCATTTCAGTATCAGTTGCAACTAGGCTATCGCCCATTAAGGCTTCATCTGTAGCCTCTATATCTTCTGATTCAATTGCGTCAAGGACTATGTCTTCAGTCGTTTGAGCAGTGTCTAAAGGGGGTATCGAGGGCTGTGACGTGGGGATGGCGTCACGATTGTTATTACTGCTTACCTCGCCCCCATTCGCAAGACTCAGCAAGTCGGCGATCAGGAGGGCATCGTCGCCGGCCGGCTCTGTATTGGCGACTTCAATGCCACTAATAATTTCTCGCAAAGCATCAAGCGCCATGAGTAGGGTGCTGGTTTTTTGGGTATCGAGTGCTAAGTGCCCATCCCGAATTTTCCCTAACAGGCTTTCTCCTGCATGCGATACTTTTTCAAGACGCTTAAAGGCAAAAAATCCGCTACTTCCTTTTAGCGTATGCATGGCGCGGAAGATATTACCAACGAGTTTTTTATCGTCAGGCGTTTCTTCAAGCTGGACAAAATCTAAATCGAGTTGGTCAAGAATTTCTCTTGCCTCGATGATAAATTCGGCCAGAATGTCGTCGTTATTGTCCATGGATAAAGCTTAGCTTGCCTATTAAACTTTAAATTTCATTACAAGACTTTGTAATTCCCCAGCAATTTGCGCTAACTGTGAAGCGGCTTGCTGCGAATTTGCCGCACCTTCAGAGGTGCTTTGCGCAGTCGTTGCAACACTATTAATGTTAGAGGCAATATCGGCGCTACTCGTGGCAGCTTCTGAGACGCTCCGACCCATTTCACCTGTGGTTGCAGCTTGCTCTTCAACTGCGCTGGCAATTAAGCCGGAAATATCATTAATCTTATTAATAATGGCGGAAATTTCTTCAATCGACACTAAAGCGCCTTGAGTATCGGATTGAATCGCCGTAATGTTGCCACCAATTTCTTCCGTGGCTTTAGCGGTTTGACGCGCTAACTCTTTAACTTCATTCGCTACCACTGCAAAACCTTTGCCTAACTCGCCAGCACGGGCTGCTTCAATCGTCGCATTTAAGGCTAAGAGATTCGTTTGTTCAGCAATACTTGAAATGACTTTTAAGACATTGCCAATTTCCAAACTACTCGTGCTTAATTTGGCCATGGTGGCGTTGGTTTTTTGGGCCAACTCAACCGCCTTGTGGGCTACGGTTGACGCTTCCACGGTATTAATCGAGATTTCACGAATGCTGGCGCTCATTTCTTCGACGCCTGCTGCAACCGTTTGTGTATTAGCGCTAACTTGGACTGCTGAATTTGAAACTACCTTAGCTTGAGCCGACGTTTCTTCAGCGTTCGAACTCATTTGCATACTCACGGCTGATAACTCTTCCGAAGAGCTAGCAACGGCAGTAGCATTGCGCATAATGGCGATAAAAGCTTGGCGTGAAGTATCGATTAAGCGGTTAACCTGCTCACTAATATCCTTAAAGAAACCTTCCTTACCAGCCATCGGAACCTGGGCGGTAAAGTCACCACCTGCTGCAGCTGAAATTATCGAGCCAATTTGTTCGGTAGTTTCTTTGGCGCGAATATTGTTTTCGCGTTCAGCTTGTTGTAACTGATCGGCTTTCTGTAGGCCTACTTGTAGTACACCAACGGCTTTAGCCATTTCACCAATTTCATTGGGGTAGTCGGTGTTTTCAATTTTGTTATTCAGTTTGCCTTCAGCCAAATCAAGCACCGAGGTTTGTAGACTACTTAAGGGCTTATTAATCGATTGGTTGACTAAATAAATAATGACAATCGCAAGTAATATGCTCAAACCAAGTAAAACGGCGAGAAGTATTTTGGCAGAATTTCCTTGCTCCATCGCACCTTTAAAAATTTCCTCTGCACCCTTCGTTTTTAGTTCACTTATCTCCCTAATTGAGGCAGTGACAGTAGCGATTGTGTCCTGATATTGCTTGGAGTTAATCACCTTGTATGCAGATAAAGCGGGGTCTTTACCTTGCGCTGCAGCTAAGACAGAATCCACCCCCATATAAAAATTCATGATGGTGGGTTTAACAAGATCCATTTTTTCTCTTAAGGCCGGCCTAATGATCGTTGCCCTGGCCTTTTCATAATTGCTGAGTAAATCTGCTTTCGTTTTTTCAATGGTTTCTTGCGCTTTTTTGGCACCTTCAATATCGCCGGCATTCATTGCCAGAGCGTAACGATTGGCTGCACGACCAATCCCATTGACATCACGATTTAACTGCCTTAAGAGGGAAATACCGATTAAATCTTTCTCATAGATTTTTTGAGTGGTATCAACTAGGTTCGACATAGACCAAAAGGAGGTGGCACTAATGACTACCATCAATATGAGCACGATAGTAAAACCGATGATCAGTTTGGTGCGGAGGGCTAGTTTTTCAAAGTTCTTCAGCATGATGAACAATCCAAATAATTAAAAAGAGTAAAAGAGATCAAGAAAGCGGGCTAAATTAAGGGGGTAAAAAGTAAAAAGGTCATCAATTTGCCAATTAAGTGACTTTTCATAATATAGTAGTTTAAGGGCAAAATAATCTGGTTTTCCCCAGTATTACCCTAGACGGCGCCCTGACTTGGGGCGCAAGCACCCAGAAACTTCTTGCGCCGCAACGCTACTGCTTAATTACCCAAATTTTTACGAATCTTGGCTACCATCTCAGGGGTGGCGTTGGCAGGGGCAGTATTACCCCAACTAGTACGCCCATAATTCGCGATTTCGGCAATTTCTTGATCGTTTAGGCGGGCCTTAAACGCAGGCATCGCAATGTAATTAGCTCGGGGATGTATGCCGCTAAGCACAACCTTAATAATATTTGCAGGGTCTGGAGCATTCACCACAGGATTGCCGGCAAGCGGTGGAATAACCCCGGAAACCCCAGCCCCTTTTGAGAGGTGACAGCCACTACAGTTATCGATATAGAGTTTGGCGCCGATAATTTTGCTTGGGTCTGGTCCAGCCCTACCGGTGTACAAAGAGGAGTTGGGTGGCAAGGATTTTAGGTACTCGGCCATGGCATTTAAATCAGCGTCGGTCATGTATTGCATGCTGTTATGCACGACTTCTCCCATGGGGCCTAACACTGCTGTCTTGCCTTTGTAAGAGCCGGTTTTTAAGTATTTAGCAATATCTTCAGCCGTCCAAGCGCCCAGGCCGGTAGTGATATTGGAAGTTAGGTTGAGGGCAAACCAGCCATCAATTACTGCTCCGGTATACGCTTTTTTCTTCTCGATACCGCCGGCGATATCTCGTGGCGAATGACAATCGCTACAGTGGCCAAAGCCTTCAACGAGATAGGCACCACGATTCCATGAGGCAGATTTACTAGGATTGGGTTGATACGTGCCTTCTTTAAAAAAGAGTTCCCGCCAACCAATCATTGACAGCCGAATATTGAAGGGAAAATCAAGGTGATTTACCTCCACTTGATTGCTTACAGCTGGCACAGTGCGTAAATAAGCATAAATTGCATCAATATCTTCGCGCGTAGCCTTGGTATAAAAATCGTAAGGCATGGTGGGGTAGAGTTCTTGATGCTTTTTATTTACGCCATCGTGCAGCGCACGATAAAAATCATTCGCCGACCAAGAGCCAATGCCAGTTTTTACGTCTGGGGTGATGTTGGGCGAAAGCATGTAGCCAAAGGGAGTATCGATTCGTAGGCCGCCAGCAAATGGCTTACCGCCAGGCGCTTGGTGGCAAGAAATACAATCTCCCGCGCGGGCTAGGTACTCGCCTTTTTGTAATTGCGTTTGGGGTGTGGCGATTGGTGCCACAGTCTTTTGGGCAAGCGCGGGCGCGATACTCAGCGCCACGATGGCCGGAAAAAGCAAATACACCAGACTATTTAAAAGGGATAGCACAAAGTTACTTTTCTTTGCCTTCACTAAGGCGCAAAAAGAACTAGCAATGGAGTGGGACGGTTGGTTTAGCAAGGCATTCTGCCATTCATTAAAAAGATTTAATTACGCGAAACATTATGCCTAAGCTAAACAAATTTACAAAATGGTGTCAGCATTTAGGGGTTTTCCCCTAGAGGCGGTTTGTTTACCCACTATTGATTTAAGATTATTGAACCACTCAATTAATCCCATATTGAAAGATCGGTATGAAAGAAAGCTATCCGCAGTATGTAAAAAATAGATCCGCTAAGATTTATTTGGCAGGCATCGTGATCTTTTCAGGCATTATTTTGACGATTGTATTTTTAGGTAGCCTGAACTTTTCTTAATTGTTCAATCGCATTGAATGGCTTTTGTTTGAGCAAAGCCATTACTCCATATTCAGTACATCAAAAGCCGCTTTTAATCGTTTGGAATAAAGCGCAGTGGTCGCTTTAATTTCTTCCGGCGTCCAACTACGATAGCCAGCACCCGCCTTCATCCCTGTTTTGCCTTCCGCCATTAATTGCGCCAAGCTTGGGGGAATGGTTTGACTATTCGCAAGCGAAGGGTAAATTTCTTTTGCAGCATTGGCCATTCCATCCCAACCAGAGATTTCTTTTTGCGTCATTGGGCCAATCGCCGCATAGCGAAAGCCAAAACTATAGCGAACTGCATCATCTATATCGGCGGGAGTCGCGATACCAGCATCCACTAGAGCTAAAGCTTCGCGCATCAGCGCATGTTGTATTCGGTTAGCTAAAAACCCCGGAATATCGCGTTTCACTAAGACAGGTTTTTTATGAATTTGACGATACAGTGCACATACTTGTTCCGCAATCGCTAGAGCCGATTTTTCTCCAAGCACAATCTCAACTAAAGGCACGATTTCTGCGGGCATAAAGTAATGCGCGCCAATCATGCGATTGGCAGTAAGTAAATTATGGCCAATTTTTGAAATTGGAAAACCAGAGCTATTGCTGCCAATCGGAATATGCGGCGGAACACGCTGATCAAGCGACTGGAAAATTGCTTGCTTCAGTGCGAGATCTTCAGCAACCGTTTCAATGACCCAAATACAATCTTGCCAATCAGCCCAAGTATCCAGGTCGCCACCCCGTTGTTGTGCCAGTAGTGCGCTGGGACTTTGCTCACGAATAGCAGCTTGGGTCGAAATAGTTTGCGCTAAAGTCACCGCTTTTTGCAGACATTGCGATACCTTAGCTTGATTGCGACCCAAGACTAAAACCGGGTATTGCTCCGCAATAAAGCCAGCAGCAATTCCTGCGGCCATCGTGCCACTACCAATTACTGCAATATAAGTCATGACGTATTCATCCAAGATGGGTAAGGGTCAATTTTAAGTCGAAGTTGGATTAAGGCTGAATAACTGGGTAAGACTCAGAACGGCCGTCACCAACTAGCTAGCTTGGTGGGTAGAGCCATAATTATGTTTAAATAGTCACCTCAATTCGCGCCATTTAAGGAAAATTTGTAATGTCCATGCATAACCCGTTTCAGCCAGTAGAAAAAATTAAAGCCGAAGTTTTTATGTCGATGCCAGCGAAGTTTAAAAAAAAATCTCGCACTGGTTGGTCAGACCCAAATCGTCAAAATGCCGAAGTCGAGTGTTTTTTAGAAGGGCCTTCTTTTGATCGTGAAGGTAATTTATGGTTTGTTGACATTCCCTTTGGTCGCATTTTCCGCATTACACCTAAAGGCGATTGGGAGTTAGTTACTCAATACGATGGCTGGCCAAATGGCTTGAAGTTTCATCAAGATGGCCGCGCATTCATTTGTGATTACAAAGCGGGCTTACTGGCATTAGATCCGAAAACGGGCAAGTTAGAAACCATTTTAGGTTCGATGTATAGCGAAAACTTTAAAGGCTTGAATGACTTGCACTTTGCTTCAAATGGCGATTTATATTTTACCGATCAAGGGCAAACCGGCATTGCCGATCCTACTGGGCGGGTCTTCCGTTTGCGCGCAAATGGGCAGCTTGATCGCTTAGCCTTAAATGTACCGAGCCCAAATGGGATTACTTTAAATACGCAAGAAAAACATGTTTTTGTTGCCGCCACTCGCTCCCAGCAGATTTGGCGCTTACCCTTGATGGCGGATGGTTCTGTATCAAAAACTGGCGTTGCGATCCAATTAACTGGCGGGGTTGCTGGCCCTGATGGCATCGAAATGGATGCCGAGAATGGCCTGTTGGTATGTCATCTAGGCATTGGCGTGTGGCGCTTTGATAGTAATATGTTGCCAACCCATTTAATTTATTCTGAAAATCCCCATCATCACCATTTAGCCAATTTATGTTTTGGTGGTGACGGTAAAGATGTTTACATTACCGAATCACTCTCAGGCGATATCCTAAAAGCCCGCCTTCCAGTAGCTGGTAAAAAAATGTTTGGCCTTACTTAGTTTTATTGAATTTGACGCCACTGAAGATGCAGTACATTTCCTTAGCCACTGCACAAGATTTCATTACCGATATTTTTGTGGCGGTTGGCGTACCGCATGATGATGCAGCAAGAGTAGCGCATCTCATGCTGCAGTCTGATTTAGCGGGCGCCGATGGTCACGGCTTATTTCGTTTGCCCTCCTATGTGAAACGAATTCAAGCGGGCGGCGTTAATTTACATCCCCAGATGCAAGTTGAAAAAGATTTCGGCGCCACTGCACTGTTGAATGGCGATAATGCGCTGGGTCATTTGGTAATGGCACGGGCGGTTGAGTTAGCCCAAGCAAAAGCTCAGCAGTTTGGTGTAGCTTGGATTGGCAGTCATCATGGTAACCACGCTGGTGCAGCAGCAGTATATGTGCGTATGCTGGCTGAGCAGGGATTAATCGGGATTTATATGGCGGTTGGCAATGCGAATCATATGGCTCCGTGGGGCGGTATCGATTTATTACTGTCTACTAATCCCCTCGCGATTGCTGTTCCTGCGGGAAAGCAGCCAATTGTATTATTAGATATGGCAACCACGATAGCCGCCTATGGCAAGGTCAAATTAGCCGCGCAACGGGGCGAGTTGATGCCCAATACTTGGATGATTGATCGCAGTGGTAAGCCGATTACCGATCCAAAGCGCGCTAGCGAAGGCTCGCTTTTACCAATTGGGGAATACAAAGGCTACGGTTTAGCACTGATGATTAGTTTGTTAGCAGGTAGCTTAAACGGTGCCGCGGTTGGTAAAGAGACGATTGATTTTAATGCCCAGCAAGGTAGTGCTACTAATACGGGTCAAGCTGTTATAGCGCTCGATCCCTCTGCTTTTGGTGATCGTGAAGCATTTATTGAGCGAGTCAATCAAGTTGTTCGTGATATACAGCAATCGACTCCCATTCCTGGCGGATCAGGAATTCGTGTACCAGGGGAGGGCGCTGCACGAACTAGTGAACAACGCCAGCGTGAAGGCATTCCTTTACCATTAGAATTATTTAAAACTTTAGATGCATTGGCCATAGAGCATGGCGTACCACTTTTACTTTAGGAGCATCATGAAAATTCAACTATGGCGCAGGATTCCATTCGGCGTACAAGCTATTTTATTTGGCAGCTTTTTGTTATTAACTGGGCTATCACAAGCTGTATTTGCTGCGTATCCTGATAAAGCGATTAAAGTATTTGTGGGTTATGCGCCAGGCAGTTCGACCGATATTATTGGCCGCATTATTGCCCAAGATCTAAGTATGGTCTTAAAGCAACCTGTGCTGATTGAAAACCGCGGTGGTGCTGGGGGCAGTTTGGCTGCGGATGCAGTAGCCAAAAGTGCGCCTGATGGATACACGATTTTATTTGCTCAGAATGGTTTAGCAATTAACGTCGCTGCTAATCCCAAACTCGCCTTTAATGGCATGAAAGATTTAATTCCGGTAGTTGGCGTTACAGCAACTCCCCACATCTTAGTAGTGAATAAAGAATTTCAAGCAAAAAATGTGGCTGAGTTATTAGTGCTACTTAAAAGCAAGCCTGGCAAACTGAGCTTTGCTTCATCGGGTATTGGCAACTCGGATCACATGGCGGGTGAATTATTTTTAGCCATGACTGGCTTACAGGCTATTCATGTGCCCTACAAAGGAGGGTCGCCTGCGGCTACCGATGTTTTAGGCGGTCAAATTGACTTTTATTTTGCTGGGATGCCCGTTGGCCTGCCTTTATATAAAGGCGATAAGTTGCGGGCCTTAGCGGTAACAAGTAAACAGCGCTTTAGCGGTGCGCCTGAGTTGCCAACGATGAATGAAGCAGGAGTGAAGGGGTATGACATGACTTTATGGCAGGGTGTTTTTGTCCCTGCAGGCACGCCCAAAGAAATCATCAATTTACTGAGCACTACGATCTTAAAGTTGCTCGAAGATCCTGAAACTAAAGCACGACTAAATAAAGCCGGAGTGCAAATTGCCCCAATGAATCAAGTACAATTTAGCGAGCTGTATTTTTCCGAAATTGCGCGTTGGAAGCAAGTCATGGAAAAAACCAATATTAAGCTTGAATAAAGCGCACCCAACAAATTCTGTTTTGTTTTAGGTTTCTAATATGTGGTGCAGGTATAGGTATGCATGACGGGAAAGCGGTCATTTAAAGTTGGGCGTACCTCTGAAATAGTTGCACCCTTTTTACCTAATTTTTTACATTCCTCAATGGCTACCGCCATAACCTCTTCATCTTTTGCGGTGGTGACTGTTTGAACACCGACTCGTCCATCGGACGTTTGTACTGCTCTGAAATTACTTTTTGAGGTAGCGCAGGCAGACAAAAGTACGCTTGTAGTAAGGGCGAGCAAGAGCAGTGTAGGCGGGGATAGGCGGGATTTTTTCATGGGATGCAAAGCGCTATTTTAATAGAAGCCAAACTTAAGCAGTAAATTGTAATTTTGCGAGGCGCGCATAGAGGCCATTTTTTTCAAGCAACTCGGCATGGGTGCCTTCCTCAACAATACGGCCTTCATCCAAAACAATAATTCGATCGGCACGTAATACGGTAGCTAAGCGATGCGCAATAATTAAAGCAGTTTTTCCGGGTAGGAGTGCATTCAGGGCTTTTTGAACAGCACGTTCCGATTCAGCATCGAGTGAGGCGGTAGCTTCATCTAATAAGAGGATGAAAGGATTTTTTAAAATCGCACGGGCAATTGAAATACGCTGTTTCTGTCCGCCTGATAAGCGTACACCGCGTTCACCTAAAAAGCTGTGATAACCCTCCGGGAGTGCAGAAATAAATTCATCGGCATACGCCATTTTGGCAGCCGCAATCACTTCATCATCGGTAGCATTTAGCCGACCATAGCGAATATTTTCGAGTGCGCTATTCGCAAAAATTAAAGGCTCTTGTGGAACAATGCCAATCAGCTGGCGTAACTCGTCGATGGGCCACTGCTCTAGTGCGCGACCAAAAATATTGATCGCGCCACTCTGCGGCTCATAAAAACGTAACAGCAAGGAGAAAATAGTACTTTTGCCTGCACCCGATGGCCCTACTAAGGCATAGCTTTGGCCTTTGGGAATGATGAGGTTTAAATGATCTAAGGCTAAAAATGTGGGGCGCGATGGATAAGAAAAAGATAGGTTAGCAAACTGTATGGCCTCAGTTTGCGTAGCTGCTAAAGCCCCAATCGCTACCATTTGCCGCTGCAATTGATTGGGCGAATCATCAATACCATGGTGATCAAAGGCGATTGCGGGTTTCGCTTGGATTAATTCAACGAGCCGCTCAGTAGCACCAGATGCACGTTGTAAGTCGCCCCAAACTTCTGACAAAGCACCAATTGAGCCTGACACTAAGGCTGCATATAAAACAAATTGGGTTAATTGACCAATCGTAATTTGTCCCGTACCAACTTGTAAGGCCCCAACCCATAAGACAAAAACGATGACTGAAAAGGCGAGCGTAATCGCTAAGGCAGTTAGCATTGAACGCACTTTGATGCGCTCTTTGGCCACCGTGAAAGCCAGCTCAACTGCTGTGCGATAGCGTTTTTGCTCATACGGTTCGCGTACAAAGGCTTGCACAGTAGGCATCGCACTTAAGATTTCGCCGGCAATCGCACTAGCATCAGCAACTTTATCTTGACTGGCCCGCGACATCTTACGTACGCGCCGCCCAAATGCCCAGAGTGGCAAAACCGTAAACAATAAAAGACCGACCATCATTCCCGCCAACCAAGGGCTGGTCGCTAGCATCATGCCAATTCCACCAATTGCCATGACCGAACTTCGTAAGGCTAAGGAAATACTCGTACCAACTAAAGTTTGAATTAAGGTAGTGTCACTCGTTAGACGTGATAACACTTCACCACTTTGCAAGGTTTCAAAATAACTTGGGCTTTGCCGTAAGACATTTTGAAAAACTCGGTCACGCATGTCGGCCACAACGCGTTCGCCAAGCCACGACATAAAGTAGAAGCGCGAGGCTGTACCAAGCGCTAAGACTACCGCGATGATCAGGAGGTAAATAAATTCACGGTGGACTGCTTGGCTAGTTAAGCCAGTGTCAATTAATTGCCGAAAGGCTATCGGCACAGCTAGGGTAGCGCCCGCAGCAACAAATACAAAGGTAATGGCTAAAATCCATTGCAAACGATATTGGCGAATCACTTGATAGTCTTTGAGCCAGCGGCGAATGCTACTGATCTTGACGGGCTTTTTACTCATAGCTGATTTTACTTGTACACTAGTTCTATTAATCAAGCATTGTAGGTGATGAATAGATGTTGATAAAATTTAAAATAAGTGCTCCGCTAAGCCAACTCTTAATTTGTCTTGCTTTGCTACAGATTACTGCGTCAGTGAACGCGCAAGCTACTCCCGCTGCCGAGTTACAAGCCGTTAAAACCATACCGTCAATTGATGTAGCCCGTTATCTAGGCACTTGGTATGAAATTGCTAAATTTCCTAATTGGTTTCAGCGCAAATGCCTTTCTGGCACGAATGCGAACTACCAATTAAAAGAAGATGGCAATGTTAAGGTAACAAATCGTTGCAAAGTTGAGGGTGGTGAGATGGCTCAGGCAATTGGTACCGCTAGGCAAATAGGGGGCGCTACTTCACCCAAGCTAGAGGTTCGTTTTGCTCCTGACTGGTTAGCAATTTTGTCCTTTGTGTGGGGCGATTATTGGGTGATTGATCTCGATCCCCAGTATCAGTTAGCTGCTGTTAGCGACCCACGGCGCGAGTACCTCTGGATCTTATCGCGCACGCCCAAGGTAAATCAAAAATCCTACGATGATTTATTGCAACGGCTCGTTGCCCAACAATTTGACTTAACTCAACTGAGCCTCACACCGCAAGACTAAATTTAATCATTTAGTTTCTCGGGTGCGATAGTTTTTACTCGACCTTACCAATTTTTTTCACAGCGATAGCCAGTTCTCCCGCATCTTTATCCCAGTAAGTTTTAAACTCGGGCGCATCGAGATACATAACTGGGCTACCTGAATTACCAATAATTTCTTTTACTTTTTCATCATTGGCTGCGAGTTTGGCAGCTTCGCGTAATTTATTGACAATGGCATCCGGAGTATTACTAGGGACAAATAAACCAGACCACTGGGCAAATTCAATGGGTACCCCCATCTCTTTAAAGCTAGGCACATCAGGCAAGCTGACTAGACGTGCGTTACCCCAATGCGCTAGCGCTCTTAATTTACCGGCTTTAATATATTGCACTACTGACGATGGTCCCGTAGCCACAGCGTCAACTTGACTACCGAGTAAGGCCACAATAGCGGGACCCGCGCCTGTATAGGGAATATGCACCATATAAAATTTTTCATTCACTTTCAGCATTTCCATGGGCACATGCATAGTGCCGTAATTACCAGATGAGCCAAAGTTGTATTTACCTGGCGATGCTTTCATGGCAGCAAGAAATTGTTTATACGTTTTCCAAGGGCTATCACTGCGTACTACTAATACAGTGGGATCAGCAGTAAAGCGGGCAATCGGTTTGAGTTGATTGAGTTGAAATGAGGGCGTTTTCCCTAAAATTTTATCGGCCTCAGGAATAATTGAGATGGAGGACAGGGCCATCAAAATAGTATAGCCATCGGGTTTTGATTTAGCGACTGCCGCCATACCAACACCACCTCCAGCGCCAACTTTATTTTCAATAATTACTGCTTGGCCTAAGTTACGTGACAGCGCTTCAGCCACTGGGCGGGCTACCGTATCAGCTACTCCCCCCGGGGGGAAAGGCACGACCATCGTAATCGAATGATTAGGCCACGCCTCTTGTGCATGCACAGCACTGGTAAAGAAGGTACATAGCAAAGTCAATAATCCCAGTGCTGTACTCAAGATTAGAATAAACGGTTGGGGTAAACCCGCAAGGGATTGAGCTGGTCTCATATTTTTATATTCTTGAATGATCGAATTCATATCCTACTACAATCATTTCCAGTTCAATAAATTCGCTTGAGGAGAAGTACTTCATGAAATTTGCGGCTTTTAGTTTGCGTCAAGGTAGTCCTGAGGAAACCCAGCGCGTACGGGTGGGTTTAGTGTCTACTGAACAAGGCAAAATTGCCGAATACGGCGTCTCTAGTGATTTGACTGAAGCAGGCGTGTTGACGCTTTTAAATCTGCAATTGGCCAAGCAAGCTTTGCCAGCCATCATTGCCACTCATGATCTCACTGCAATCCAGTTGTTGGCGCCGATACCAAGACCGCGACGTAATATTTTTTGTGTTGGTAAAAATTATTTTGAGCATGCAAAAGAGTTCGGGACTAGTGGCTTTGATAGCAGCACTTCTAAGCCGGGCGATGAAATTCCGAAGGATCCCATTATTTTTACTAAACCCCCTGAATCGGTGATCGGTCCAGGAGCAAATATTGTGATTCCGCAACAAGTCTCAAATGCGGTTGATTACGAGGTTGAGTTAACTGTAATTATTGGTAAGGGTGGTAAAGGCATTACTCAAGCCAATGCAATGCAGCATGTTTGGGCCTATACCGCAATTAATGATGTGACCGCACGCGATTGGCAACAACGGCATAAGCAATGGTTCCTAGGGAAAAGCTTTGATACTTTTTGCCCGATGGGCCCTTGGGTGGTAACAGCCGATGAACTAGATGTTAACGATATCTCGGTTAAGTGTTGGGTTAACCAAGAATTACGTCAAAGCTCTAATTCAAAAGATTTGATTTTTAATATTCCCAAGCTCATTGAGACCATTTCAGCGGGGATTACTTTGTATCCAGGTGACATCATTGCGACTGGCACACCGGCTGGGGTAGGTTTAGGATTTAAACCTCCTAAGTATTTAGCGCCAGGCGATATTGTTAAATTAGAAATCGGTGGCGTTGGCGTACTAGAAAACCCATTGGTAATGGGTTAGTAGCAAGCTTAATGTTTAATTTTAGAATCGCCGAGCATGTTATCGGCCTTAATAAAATATTTTCTGCCGTAAGCTAATACTTGTGCATCACTTGGGTGATCGACAGTCTCTACGCCTAAAATATTTTTTGCTACCTGCGGATCGTGTTGGTTTGCGTGCTTAAATAATTCTAATTTTGCAGAGCCTGGACCGATAATTAAAATTTCTTTGGCATCTTTAATTGCCGTAATTACCGCGTGCAAATATCCTGAATCGAGTGCCAAGTGTCCGCTCCCTGAAGCCCCTTTTTTATGGTGCAAATGGAGGTGCTTAGAGTGAGTAGAAATGATTTGATTTTCACTTGCTTCAGCATCGAAACGAATGATGTGCGCTTCTTGATGGTCAATCCAAACGACGACATGATTAAATGACATTACTGCTCCTTGATACGATAAAACTGAAAATGGCATATGCGCTAATCAATCTAAGCTCACATTCCTCTCGCTTCATTATATGGGTTTAATAGTCTTATAC
>Ga0194051_1000505_pt1 | contig 22065 bp, 22 predicted proteins | sample SepL2320m_MetaG_FD_161275 | JGI IMG/M metagenome (GOLD analysis project Ga0194051, IMG submission 161275) | Anoxic zone freshwater microbial communities from boreal shield lake in IISD Experimental Lakes Area, Ontario, Canada - Sep2016-L239-20m | ecosystem: Environmental > Aquatic > Freshwater >... | reverse complement strand
AAACATCTCCGGCAGCGCCGTGAGCCAACAACGGCGGCCTGACACCAAGTCAGATTTGGGATTCCCAGACCATCGTCCAGTTCATCAGAAGCCGCGACGTGGTCGATGCGCTCGATGCCGATCTGGGTTTCGAGCGCCTTTATCACCGAGCCGACGCGGATTGGCTGAGCCGCCTTGGCGACAAGCTCTCGATCGAGCGCAAGACCGAATATTGGCGCGGCATGGTCGAGCCCTTCTTCGACATGACGACGGGCGTGATTTCCGTGTCGGTCCGAGCTTTCACTGCTGCTGATGCGCTGGCCGTCGCCAACGCCGTGCTGAAAAGTTCAGAGAAGACCGTGAATGAACTTTCTGCGCGCGCACGCAAAGATGCGGTCGCTTTCGGAGAGGAAGAAGTGGCGAAAGCCGAGCGGCATCTGCTCGAGGCACGACTCGCCGTCCGCACTTTCCGAGACAAGGCCGATGTGCTCGACCCCATGCGCTCGGCCGAGGCCGACATCAATCTCCAGAGCCGCCAGCGCGAACGGTTGGCGGCCCTTCAGAGTCAGTTCAATTCGATCAAAGAGGCGGCGCCTGGTTCTCCGTTGCTTCGATATATGGCGATGGAGATCAGTGCCATCAAGGAACTGGTCCAGGCTGAGCAGTCCAAGCTGACCCAAGGCAAGGGAGCCCGCCCCGAGCCTGACGCTTCGACGATCGCGGCCATCCTGGGTGGGTTCGAGGGGTTGAAACTCGAGGAGTCTTTTCGAGAGAAGCTGTACCTGCTTGCGCTTCAGTTCAGCGATCAATCGCGCATCGAAGGCATGAAGCAGCAACTCTACCTAAATGCCTTCGTGCGGCCGAAGCTGCCGGAGGAGGCACTCTATCCCCGACGCCTGCGCCTGGCCGCTATCGTGTTCTTTGTTGGAGTGGCCGTGTGGGGGCTTGGTTCTCTGGCCTATTATTCCGTTCGAGATCACTTGTAAAATCAAGCGGACGAAGGCGAGTGCAGTTTGAAAGCTGACTCCCGGCGTCAAGCTCCCGGAATGACGAAGCACCATCGCGTTGCGGCCAGTTGCGTGGCCAGCGCTTGGCAGCATATCGCCTGGGACTGACCACCGGATGAGCGGGAAAGTCGCCCGGCTCAACGACGCCGATGCATCCTGCCACGAGCGACGGCCTTGTAATTGCCAGCACAATGTCGACAGGCAGAATAGCGGAAACAAACGAAGCACACTGCGGTTGGTATTTGAATCCAGGCGGTTGTAGGTTTTAGCCAACGACCAGCAAAGCGTGTGTTGGGCACGCCATAAGAAGTCGTCTCTGGGGGAAATTCACAATGCGTTTTTGTGCGCTGATCGGCGCCAGCCTCGTGCTGGGCGCCTGTGCTGGACGTGCGCCTAACCCTGTCGCTGTCGTGCAGCCGCAGGACCGTTACATGGACTGCGCCGCGATTTCTGCGGAAGTCCAGGCCAACAACAAGAAGATTGCGGAACTCGGCAGCGAGGAAGGCGGCAAAGTCGCGCAAAACGTCATCGTGGGCGCGGCCGGCCTGTTCATTCCCATTCTCTGGTTCGGCATGGATTTCCAGGGCACGGCCGGCAAGGAGGTCGTGGCCCTGCAGTCGCGCCAGCAATATCTTGCGACCATGGCAGAGCAACGCTGCGGTGCCGTTGTTCCCCTCCCGGTGCAGAACATTCCGGCGGCACCTGCCGTGCCGAGCCCCGCACCCGTTCCGGCCGTCGTAGCGCCTGTTGCCGCGCCTACCGGCGCCACACCCGTGTCGGCCCCCGCCGCCCCGCTGCGCGAACTGGATTGCGTCGATCCGGACGGATCCAAGTTCCGCATCAACGGGACGGAATGCCCGCCACCGTCGGTGCTCGCGAAATAGAGCCCCGACAAGCGACGCCCGCCGCTCAGGGTGCGGCGAGGCACTGCTGCCGCCGCGATGATCTGGCCGTCCGTTCATGCCACCTGGCTTGCCTGGAAGAGCGGTGACCGCCACGGTGGCGGCCGTTTTGAGGGCAACAGGGAGATGTCGCGATGAAGATCGATTTCACGGGTAAGAAGGCCATCGTTTGCGGCGGCTCCAGGGGCATCGGCAAGGCCATCGCGCTGGGCTTCGCGGCCTGTGGCGGCGACGTCTCGATCTGCGCCCGTGATCCCAAGGCGCTGGAGGAGACAAGGGCGGAGATCGCCAAGCTCGGCCGCAAAGCCCATGCCGCCCGCGCCGACCTCGCCAAGGGAGACGCGGTGCGCGGCTATGTGCGGGACGCCATCGCCGCGCTGGGCGGGCTGGATCTTCTGGTCAACAACGCCTCGGCCTTCGGCTCGACCGACGACGACATGGGTTGGACCAGCAATCTCGCGGTCGACATGATGTCGATCGTGCACGCCACGCAGGAAGCCTTGCCGGCGCTGAAGCAATCCCAGGGTAGCGTGGTCAACATCTCCTCGATTGCAGCACTTCATCCCGGGGCACGGCAGCCGCCCTATGGCGCCATCAAGGCAGCGGTGATCCACTACACGATCACGCAGGCCGCGATGTACGCCAAGGACCGCATCAGGGTGAACTGTATCGCACCGGGATCGATCGAGTTTCCCGGCGGCGTCTGGGACCGGCGCAAGACCGACAATCCCGCGCTATACAATGGCACGCTGGCCTCGATTCCGTTCGGCCGCATGGGCACACCCGAGGAGATCGCCAATGTGGCGCTTTTCCTCGCCTCGCCGTTCTCGTCGTGGGTGACCGGCCAAGCCATTGCGGTGGCTGGCGCGCAGGGACTGTAGCGGTGGAGAGGACCTAGGCGGACACGAGTTCGCCGGCGGACAGGACGACGATCTCGCCCTCGGCGAGCGGTCGCCAGTGTCCCGCCGTCACCGGAACGCTGGCGAGGAGTGCCATGTTCTGGGCCTCACCCGCGTGGTGATGGTCATCGGCATGAATGGTGACGCCCGACCCTTCCGGCGCCGGAGTCGTGCTCGCAGCGCCAGCGAGTGCGCCCGCGCGATGGCGATGGCGGACCCACAGGCCCGGCGGCGCCACGATACCGTCGGCTTGGGTGCGGCGATGGCCGTGGCCGAAGACGAACTCGCCATCGCTATAGAGGAAGTTGGCGATCCCGAGCGGTCGCATCTCGGCCGCGAAGGCTTTTATGGCGGCGAGCCGCGCGCCGAGCGACGGGATGGTGGCGGCTTCCCATAGCGGCGCGAGGCGCTCCAGCAAGAGGCAGCAGGCCATTTCGGAATCGGTCTCGCCGACGGGATGGAAGCGGTGCGCAGAAGCCGCGAACCGCGAGGCGATGTCGTCGAAGCCGCCGTTGTGTGCGAACAGATGCATGCGGCCGCCAAGCTCGCGCGCGAAGGGCTGGGTGTTGGCATGGCTGTTGGCGCCACAGGTGGCACGGCGGATGTGCGAGATCAGGAGCCCGGTCGACAGCGCGCGCCGCTCGATGAAGGCCACCCACGGGCTGTCACCCGCCGGCTCCGGCTCCTTGTAGAGGCGGATGTCGCGGCCTTCGTGGAAGGCGACACCCCAGCCGTCGACGTTACGGCCATCGGGCGCGCCGTGGGCGGCAAAGCGCTTCAGCGAAAAGGTGGCGCGGGTCGGGCGGCGACTGGACAGGCAAAAGAGTTCGCACATGGCGGATACGGTAGCACGGCGCACGGCCTCGGTGTGGTTCAAGAGGAAGCTCCCCTGCTCATGCTCCTCTTCCCTCAGGTGCTTGAGGCTAGCCGGGACAGTTCCGCGGCTGGCCGTTCAGGCCCTCATGGGCGTGCTCGAAGGTTGCCCGCACACGATCTCCGGTGCGCACGATCCTGACGACGTAGATGCTGTCGAAGTCGTCATCACGCCACGCCGGCGCTGCGTCGGCATCGCCCCCATGCCGGGCCAGCAGCGATCGGGCGATCTGCACGATCCGCAAGTGCTCCCAGGCAACGAACACGAGGGCGTTGTGCAGATGCGGCTCGCCGAGCCGCCGCTGCAGCCCGTCCGTGTCTGTGAAACCGACGCTCGCATCAACCGGCATGCCGAGCGCAATGGCGGTGGGCTCGATCGTGGCCAGTGGCCGGACATAATCGAAGGCCCCGCCTTCGTCTTCGACCTTCCTCGCCGGATTGGGCGCGAAGATCGCGGCCGGCCGGCCGAAGCGCTCCGCCAGTACCGGTGGCAGCGCCAGCGCGCGGTTGAGTCCCTGGCAATCGAGTTGCCCAAGACCCGCTGGCGGTTTCTCGCCATGACGCAGCAGGACGATGGTCTGTGTTGCCGGATCGGCGGCTCGCGCGGTAGGCCCGGCAAGAACCAAGCTCGCGAGGCCGAGGCCCAGGAAAAGGGCGACGGTCGATATTCTCACGATACGATCTCCAAAAAAGAACGGCTAAATGACCTTCCGTGCTCGCAGGTCTGCAACCTCGGCGGAAGTATAGCCAAGCTCCGAAAGAATCGCGTCGTTGTGCTCACCGAGCTCGGGTGCGATGCCGGGCTTGGCCGGTGTCTCGGAGAATTGCCAGGGCGTGCCATGCACCTTGAGCTTGCCATGCTTCGGATGATCGACGTGGGTGACATAGCCGTTGGCCACAACGTCGGGATCGTTGGAGGCTTCAAGCAGAGTGTTGATCGGCGCCGAGACGATGTCCGCGCCGCGCAGCCGCGCCACCCAGTCGTCGCGCGTACCAGTCGCGAAGAGCGTGTCGAGCAAGGCAAGCAGCTCGGCACGCTTGGCCTCGCTGTCGATGATGCTGCCGATGGTCTCGAAGCCAGCGGCGCAAACCCTATCCCAGAAACCGCACGCGCTCATCGCGTCCTTCCAGTTGTCGGGGCCGACGAGTTGGAAGACGAGCGGCTTGCCGTTGCAATCGTTGAATGAAGCGCTAATCCCCGGGCGCTCCTTTGTGCCGGTGATGCGGGCCTGGCCGGTCACCGGATTCTGGTCGCGCCACATCGTCGTGGTGAAGGTCCAGCCCATCAAGCGTACCAGTGAGCCCAGCAGCGACAGGTCGATCTTCTGACCGACCCCCGTCGTCCTTGCATGAATGAGCGCCGCGAGCGCGCCGCCGAAAGCCAGCATCGCCGTCGATTCGTCGGCCACCGACGCGATTCCGGTGCGCATCTTCTGGCCCGGCATCGAGTAGGCCTCGGCGATGCCGCCCAGCGCCTGGGCCATCGAGTCGGTGCCGGGCAGATGGGCATGCGGACCCTTGGTGCCGTAGCCCGAGACCGAGACATAGACGAGCTTGGGGTTGTGCTGGCGCAATTCCTCCCAGCCGAACCCGTTCTTCTCGGCCGCCCCCGGGCGGAAGTTCTGGCCGAAGATGTCGGCTTTCGCGACGAGCTTGTGCAGGATCGCCCGGCCCTCCGGAGTCTTGAGGTTGAGCGTCACACTCTTCACGCCGCGGTTGTTGGTCTCGAAGAAGGTGCTGCCCTTGCCCGGCAGCACCGTCATGCGGCGCGAGGAGTCGCCGCCATCGGGCGTCTCGATCTTGATGACGTCAGCGCCGAGATCGGCCATCAGCATCCAGGGCACGGTGCCGGCCTGCGCTGTGGAGCAGGAAACGACCTTTACGCCCTGCAGCGGGCCGTGTGGAGCGGACATTGACGCGTTCTCCTATTCGAATAGGTGGCAGGCGACGAAGTGATCGGGCGAGACCTCGCGCAGCGCCGGCTCACGCTGCGAGCAATGTGGCATGACATAGGGGCAGCGCGTGTGGAAGCGGCAGCCGGACGGCGGATCGAGTGGCGACGGGACCTCGCCCTTGAGTTCGATCTCCTCCGCTGCCTGCCCCGGCCACGCCTCCAGCACCGCCGAGAACAAGGCCTTGGTATAAGGATGGCGAACATCGTCGAACAGGGCGGCGGTCGGCGCCCGTTCGACGATCTTGCCGAGATACATCACCACCGTATGGTCAGCCATGTGGCGGACGGTGGCAAGATCGTGCGCCACCAGAAGATACGCCACGTCGTCTTTCGCCTGGATGTCCTTCAGGAGGTTCATCATCTGGGCCCGGATTGATACGTCCAGCGCCGAGACCGGCTCGTCGAGCACGATCAGCCTGGGCCGCGACGCGAGCGCCGCGGCGAGCGCCACACGCTGGCGCTGGCCACCACTGAACTCGTGCGGATACTGCTGCGCCTGCTCGGGCCGCAAGCCAACCTGGACCAACAGTTCACGCACCCGCTCGTCGATCGCCGCCCGGTCTCCCCAGGCATTGACGATCAGCGATTCGGCGATGGTGCGCCCCACTTTCATGCGCGGGTTGAGCGACGACCAGGGATCCTGGAATACCGCCTGCACCTTGGTGCGGTAGGCCCTGAGCGCGTCACCCTGCAGGCCGTGGATCGCTTCACCCTCGAGCAGGATTCGGCCTTCGGTCGGTTCCTCGAGGTTGAGGATCATCCGGGACGTCGTGGTCTTGCCGCACCCCGACTCGCCCACCAGGCCGAGCGTCTCGCCGGCCCGGATGTCGAAGGACACGTCGTCCACGGCCTTGATGTGGCCGAGTGTGCGCGTGAACAGGATGCCCTTGGTGAGCGCGAAATACTTGCGTACGCCCTCGACGCGCAGCAGCGGCGGACCTTGATCCTGGAGCGGGGCGCTCATGCCGGCGTCGCCTTCCAGCAATCGGCGGTATGCTCGTCGCCGACTCGAACCGTGCCGGGATAGGCATCCAGGCAACGCTGCTCGACAAGAGAGCAGCGCGAGGCGAAGCGACAGCCCACCGGCAGGTCCATAAGCGACGGCGGCTGCCCCTCGATCGTGGTGAGCCGGCCAACCGGACCGGTCATCTTGGGAACCGAAGCGATCAGCGCGCGGGTATAAGGATGCTGCGGCGCCTCGAAGATACGCCGCACCGGGCCACATTCGACGATGCGGCCTGCATACATCACTGCCACGCGGTCGCACATGCGCCCAACGACGCCGAAATCGTGCGTGATGAACAGGATCGCCATGCCGGTCTCAGCCTGCAGGCGTTTGAGCAGCTTCAGATACTGCAGCTGGATCGTGACATCGAGCGCGGTGGTCGGCTCGTCGGCGATCAACACACCCGGTTCACCACTGATGGCGATGGCGCCTACCACGCGCTGCTTCATGCCACCGCTCATCTGGTGCGGATACTGGCTGATGCGCTGCTCGGGCGCTGCGATCTCGACGCGGCGGAGCGCCGCCACCGCCTCCTTCATCACCTCGGCATGCGGGGCCCGGGTGAGAGGCGCACGCTTGCGACGCAGGAGCGCCTCGCGCAACTGGTCGCCGATCGCGAACACCGGATTGAGCGAGGTCTGCGGATCCTGCAGCACCATCGAGATCCGGCGACCGCGAATCTCGCGCATCTCGGCGGGCGTGCACTCCAGGATGTTCTCGCCGCCCAGCAGCACCTCGCCCTTGATGGTTTGGGCGCCACCCTTCGGCAGCAAGCGCATCAGGGACAGCGCCGTAAGGCTCTTGCCGCAGCCCGATTCACCCACCAGGCCCAACACCTCACCGCGCCGGAGCGAGAAACTCACGCCATCAACGGCCTTCACGACACCGCGGCGCAGGAAGAAATGGGTGTGCAGGTCGCGGACCTCGAGAACGGTCTCGCCCTTCGCATCTGGCGTCATAGCTGGCGCAGCCTCGGGTCGAGCCGGTCGCGCAGCCAATCGCCGAACAGGTTGACCGAGAGCACCATCAGCGTGATGGCGATGCCCGGGATCAGCGCCACCCACCAGGCATCGGCGATGCGCCCACGCCCCTCGGAGATCATCAGGCCCCAGGTTGGCGTCGGTGGCGGAATGCCGGCACCGAGGAAGCTCAGCGTCGCCTCGGCGATGATCACGACGCCGATGTTGAGCGTGACCAGGACCATGAAGGTGTTGAGCACGTTGGGCAGGATATGCGTCAGCATGATCCGGGGCGCCGAGCAGCCGCGCACCCGGGCGAGCGCCACGAAGTCGCGTTGCCGGAGCGACAGCACCTCACCCCTGATGACGCGCGCGAAGCTCGCCCACAACAGCAGGGTGATGGCGATCACCAGCGTGCCCAGGCCCTGGCCCATGGTGACGGAGAGCAGCAGCGCGAACAGGATGGCCGGGAAAGTGAAGGCCGCGTCGACCAGGCGCATCAGCACACTGTCGACCGCACCACCGACATAGCCTGCGACGATGCCGACAGCCAGGCCGACGCCGCCGCCCACAGTGAGCGCGAGCACCGCCACCATCAGGCTGACCCGCGCACCGTAGATGAGGCGGCTCAGGATGTCGCGACCGAAGGCGTCGGTACCGAGAAAATACTTGTCGCTGCCGCCCGTCATCCAGGCCGGCGGCAACAGCTTATCGCGCAAGGTCTGGTCGATCGGCGAATAGGGCGCGAGCAGCGGCGCAAACAGCGCCATGATGACGATCACGGAGATGATCGCGATCGGTATCCACGGCACGCGCGCCGTGCGCCGCACACGCGCCTTGCTGCCCATCGGCCACAGCAGGCGCGACAGCGAGAAGCGAGAAGCGGCGGCTCCAGTCGAGGATGGACGTTCAGCAAGGGCCATGGTCAGGCGAGCCGGATACGCGGGTCGACATAGGCATAGAGGATGTCGACGGCGAGGTTGATCGAAAGGATCAGGATCGATTTCAGGATGATCACCGCCTGCAGCAGCGGAAAGTCACGGTAGATCACCGCCTCGTAGGTGAGGCGCCCGATGCCGGGCCAGGCGAGCACCGTCTCGGTCACGATGGCACCGGTGATCAGGTTGCCCACGAACACACCCCACAGGGTGAGCACCGGGATCAGGGCATTGCGCAGGCAATGTTTCCAGATCACGACGGCCTCGCTCAGACCCTTGATGCGCGCGAGCTTGACGAACTCGCTCTCCATCACTTCCAGCATGGCTGAACGCGTGATGCGCATGAAGCCGGCGACGAGGAAGGTGCCGAGCGTGATGACCGGCAGGACATAGTGCGCCGGCCCGCCCATGCGTCCGGACGGCAGCCAGCCCAGTTCGACGCTGAAGACGAAGATCAGCAGAATGCCGAGCCAGAAACTCGGCATGGCGACGCCCAGCACCGCGACCGTGCCTGCCGCGCGATCGAGCAGGCCACCGCGGTGGAGTGCCGCCACCACGCCGAGCGGGATGCCGAGCAGCATGCCGAGCAGGATCGCCCAGGGGATGAGCACGAGCGTGTTGGGCAGGCGGTCGAAGAAGGCATCGACCGCCGGCTGCTTCATGCGGATCGAGGTGCCGAGATCGCCGTGGATCGCCTTGCCGACGAAAATCGCGAACTGATCGAGGATCGGGCCGTCGAGGCCGAGCGTCTGGGTCAGGGCGGCGCGGTCCTCGGCCGTGGCATCCTCGGGCAACATCAGGTCGACCGGATTGCCGGTCAGCCGACCCAGGAAGAACACGATGGTCGCCACCATGCAGAGCAAGACCGCGCCCTGCATCAGGCGGCGCGCGATGTAGCGCTTCATGGCACGCCCAGACTCACTCAGTCGCTCACTTCTTCCAGGGCTTCTGCTCCGGGCGCGGGATGCGCTCGAACACGTCACCCAGCTCGTGTCGGCCGGTGATCGGGGCGAACTGCCCGACCTTCTTTGTGTTGATCGCGTAGTAGCCCATGCCCTCGAGGATCGGAATCACCGTCCACGAATTGGCCGTCAGCTCGACCATGTGGTCGGTCAGCGCCGTCCGCTTGGTCTTGTCGAGCTCGGACCCCAGGGCGCGGGATGTCTTGACGAAATCCTGGCAGATCTCCTGGCAGTTTTCCTTGTCGCCCAGGAGGCGCTGTATGCTCTCGGGCGAGAAGGCGCCATCGTAGCGCCACGGCGCATCGGGCCGACCTGCCGTGCGGTACATCGAGGCCCAGCCGATGAGCCCTGCCTGGTCGCCGCGTTCCATCGGCGCGAACGAGCCCCACTCGTAGTGCTTGATCGTCACCTTGACGCCGACCTTGGTCCACATGTCTGCGATCGCGGTGCCGATATCGACCATGAATTGCGTGCCCGGCAGCGCCGTGTTGGCGAATTTCAGCTCGAAGCCGTTGGGATAGCCTTCCTCGGCGAGAATCTTCTTCGCGAGCACGGGATCGTAGCGGTAAGCCTCGGCCGCCCATTTCTCCCAACGATCGGCGCTGAAATAGTCGGTGTAGCCGAAAGTGGCGAAAGGATACGGCATCCGGGCCCTGCCGTTCATTACGTGCTCGATCACCTGCTTGCGGTCGATTGCCAGCGAGAGCGCCTGGCGCACGCGTGCCTTGGCGATCGGTGAATCCTTCACCTCCGGCTTATAAGTACCCCAGAACTGGAAGACCGCCTGCATCGTGCCCGGCACCGACAGCACCTCCAGCCCGGCGCGCGAAGCGCCGAGCATGGTCTCGGGTCCGATCGAGGCGATCGCCGCCTCGCCGGTGCGCACCATGGCCACGCGCGTGCTTTCCTCCGGCACCAGCAGGAGATGCAGATCCTTGAAATGCGGCCGGCCGCGCCAATGCGGCGTGGTCACGGCAGTGAACTCGATGCGGTCGCCCGGCACGTTGCGCACGAACTTCCAGGGCCCGCTGCCGATCGGCTTCTTGCGGAACTCCTCCTCGCCGACCCGCTCGATATAGGCCTTGGGCATGATGGCGCCCTCCGGTGCCACGGCGCGCGACAAGCCGGCCGGCAGACCGATCTGCGGGCTGGTGGTCTGCACCTTCACCGTCAGGTCGTCGACTACCTCGATGTTCTTGATCGTACGCCGCATGCTCGCCGCGGCAGATGCCAGCGAACCTGGCCCCATCTGGCGTTCGAGGCTGAACTTGACGTCGTGCGCAGTGAGCTTGTCGCCGTTGTGGAACGTCTGGCCGGGTCGGATAAAGAATGTCCAGGTCAGACCGTCGGCAGAGAGCTCCCAGCGCTCGGCGACTCCCGGGCCGATGCCACCTTTTTCGAGGTCGAAGCCGACCAGCGAGTCGTACATGACCGCCTGGTAGACCGCGTTGCCCGGCCGTCCCTCGAGGATCGGATCGAGTGTCTGGGCGCTGAGCGATTCGACGGCGAAAACGAGCGTGCCCTTCTGGTCCTGGGCGCGAGAGGGCACTGAGGCGCCAGCAACCAAGACAACAGCAAGAGCGAAAACTCTCGCGACTTTCCGGAACATCATTACCTCCCTAGCGCCGACTACCTAACGTCGACTTGGCGTTGTTGGCTCTTACGGCTCAACTGACGCGTATCGACTATCCGTCGCACCTCGAAAACTTGTCAATAGCGCCAGCCTCGATCCATAGGTGTCGTTCCGATTCCAACACCAACAAACGACAGTCGCGCAGGCCATGGAAGGCATGAGGTTCCAGACTCAATCAGATCCACCAAACGACGATTGTTGCGATAGCGACGGTGCGGCGAGCTTGCGCGGGATGGCGCGACTTTCCGGTATCTTGAGATCGAGTGTCACGCTCTTTACACCGTGGTTTCTGGCGCCGAAGAAGGTGCTGCCCTCACCCAGCAGCACGGTCATCCGGCGCGAGGAATCAGCCATCGGCATCCAGAGCACAGTGCCGGCCTGCGCCGTCGAACAGGAGACGACTTTTACGCCCCGAGAGGCCCCCGCAGCGGCGATCTGGAAAACTGGGATATTTGACCCCGGACTTCTCCAGAAACGGCCAAAATTAGAACAAGATCGCGCCGTCGTCTCGCGCCGCCGGGACCGGTAAACTGCCGACCGGCCGCCCAGTGGCGTCGACCACAGCTTTTGATAGGACTTCGTGATTCCCGCCGTCAGCGCCCTCTCCCACCGTTCGGATCGCATGTCGCCTTCGGCGCTCGCGCTGACGGTGCTGCTGCATGCGTTGGCGATCCTGGCGCTGTGGTGGATGTCGGTGCACCGGCTGCCGCCGCCCGGCGAGGAAGCGGTCGAGATCACCTTCGAGGCGCCAAAGGCGCCGGAGCCCTCACCTCCGCCCACGCCACCTCAACCGAAACAGGCGCCGGCCGTGCAGTCCGCGCCGATGCCGCTCGGCCTGCCGCCGCCCGCGCCGCTCACCTCCGATAGGCCGACACAGGTGCCACCGGCGCCGGTGCAGCCAAAGGAGCTTCCTCCGACGCCGCAACTTCCGTCATCCCGGGAGGCGGCGGCCGCGGCGGCCGCCACGCCCACGCCAGTCGAGCCCGCGCCGGTGCCGGCGCCCCCGCTGCCCGACATGATGGCCGCGCGGCCAGCCAACCCGGCACCACAGCGACCGGATCTGCGCCCCTCGCCGCTCGCGCCTGCTCCGCAGCGGCCACCAGCCGCCGCCCCGTCGGCGGAGCCATCGCCCCATCCCTTCGTCAATCCCGCCGACGCTTTCGCCAAGGCGCGACTGGCCGATAACTATCTCGGGCAAATCGCCCGCAAGATCGTGGGCTATCACTATTATGCCAACACGAATGTGAGACAGGGCGTCTCCGTGGTGCGGATTGTCATCGCGCGGGACGGCAGACTGGTCGGCGCCGAAATCATCCGGTCGAGCGGTGTGCCGGAATTCGACCGCGGCGTTCTCGCCGGCGTTCGAGCGGGCGCGCCCTACACGCCGCTGCCGCCCGAGATCAAGGGCGAGAGCGCCAGCTTCGACCTGCCGCTGGTCTCCACAAACCGCTAACGACCGGCGGCCTGCCTAAGCGGCTTGTGTTCGCGATCAGGCGAAGCCTATCATCGACCGACAAATGGCCCTGGAAGCCTCGACACTTCTTTTCGTCGGCATCTTCGTGAGGCTGGCCGCTGCCGGCGTGGCACTGCTCGCCTGGTATCATCACCGCGAGGTGGTTTGCCTGCTCGGCTGGTCGCTGGCGATGGTGCTGAGCGCTCTTGCCATGGCCGTGGGTTCGCTCCGCGGAGCAGACAACGCGCTGCACCTCACCTTGATGGCCAATGTCACGTTCGTCATCGGCTATGGCCTGATGTGGACGAGCATGCGCCGCTTCAACGACGACCGTCTGAGGCCGGTCGACCAGCTGATCGGCGTGCTCGCGACCACCGGCGCCTTCATCGTGCTGTTCGCGCTGGCGTGGTGGTTCGATGCGCCGCGAAGAGGCTTCTCGGCCCTGTTCTCACTCTTCATAGCCGGCCTGACCTTGGCCGCGGCGTGGGAGACCTGGCGTGGCTTCGCGCGCGACGGGCTCCGCAGCCGCCATATCGCCGGCATGGCCCTCGCCTGTATTGCCGCAACGCGCCTGATCCGGTTGGCGCTGATTGGACTGCAGATGACCGGCGCCGTTTCGCCGGCCACAGGCGAACTCGTGCAGAGCTTCACGCTCTACTTCAACATCGCTTTCCTGCTGGCGGCGACCTTCGGCCTGATCCTCATGGCGCAGGAATGGGTCGACAGCCGCTCGGCCCGGCCGGAGGCTTCTCGCCCTGGGCCAGGCTGAGGCCCTTGACGATGCAGGGAAGCGCGGCACACTCCACCATCGCCCGATATCTTTATCTTCCTGTGCACCAGGTTTCCGGAGAAAGACAATGATCACGACCCTCGAGAAGCTCGGTACCGACATTCGCGCAGCGCTGAAGGCTGATCCTGGAACCGCCGGCAAGCAGGCCATCTGCACGCTGGTGGAGAAGGTTCTGCATGACGAGGCGTTCATTGCCGAGCACCTGACGCCCGAGCAGTGCAAGCCGCGCAAGGTGCTCTACGAGGATCCGGAGCTGGGTTTCTGCATCTGCGGCCACGTCTACGAGAAGCCGGCGCATGGCGCGCCGCACGATCACGGCCCGAGCTGGGCGATCTACGGCCTCGCGGTCGGCGACACCGAGATGACCGACTGGCGCGTCGTGCAGAAAGGCGAGGGAGCTACCCCCACCTTGGTGGCGCCGGAGAAATCCTACGTGATGCGGCCGGGCGACGCCCATTTCTATGACATCGGCGTCGTCCACTCGCCCAAGCGCGATGGGCTCACCAAGCTGGTGCGCATCGAGGGCGAGAACCTGGACAATATCAAGCGCTCGAACATCAAGGCCGCCTGAGGCCGCGCGAGAGCCGGACCGGGACGAACAGCCCGGTCCGGCAGTTGCGTCACGCGGCCCGGATGAGGCCGAGCTGCGTCAGCGCGGTCACGCCGTCGTCGAGACCGATTTCCTCGGCGACCTTGCCGTTCTCGATACGGAGCACGGTGGTGCCCGTGAAGCGCATTTTGCGGCCCGACGCCGCCGGCAGCGCGCCAGCGAGGAAATCGTCGAAGGCGGGGCCGGTGTGCGTGCCGCCGCCGATCCAGCGGCCGACGACATGATCGCCCTCGGCGATGAGATCGGCGGCGCCGCCGAAGCTGAGATCGGGGAAGGCCGCCCGGAATCCAGTCATGAAATCCAGTACGTCGGCACACCCGCGGCGCGGCGCATGCAGTGAATACTGCAGAAGCATGTCAGGCGCCGCGAGCTGTTCGACCACCTTGGGATTCCAGGGGTTGCCCCAGAACCCCGCGAACCAGCGACCGACGATTTCCTTGTTTTCCTGTTCCCTGGACATGGTCGAAACTCCTTCATGTTGTTGCCGTGAGGGCGGTGTAGGCCACGAAGGTTCGGGGTAATATCCGCCTGCCGCCTTGAATTTGGAGAACGCCATGAGCGATGTCGCGGAACTTCCTCCTCCCAGTGTCGTGCTGGTCGAGGACAGCGAGGCCGGGCCGTTTGCCGAGACGGTGCGCAGCGGCGCGCATGTCCTGCCTGCCGACGAACCGGCAGCCAATGGCGGCAACGACACCGGCCCGGATCCCTACGGCTATCTGCTCGCAGCCCTAGGTGCTTGCACCGCGATGACGCTGCGCATGTACGCACGCCAGAAGAAGTGGCCGCTGCAGAAGGTCAGGGTGGTGCTGAAGCATGACAAAATCTACGCGACCGACTGCGCGACCTGCGAGACCAAGGAGGGCAAGGTCGACCGGATCGAGCGCTGGATCGAACTCGACGGACCGCTCAGCGACGACCAGCAAAAGCGGCTTCTGGAGATCGCCGATCGCTGTCCGGTGCACCGGACCTTGACCTCGGAGATCGTGATCACGACGCGGCTCGAGGGTGTGCGCTGAGGCCCGGGCGCCCTACTCCAGCACCTTCGGTACCTTGTAGAGCGGAAATCCGTTGAACGGCTTGGACCGGTCGTGGTCCGGCACTTCGTAGAAGCTCGACTTGCCGTAGTTGTGCAGGCCGCCGTCGACACGTAGCGAGATGCCGGTGACGTAGGCCGCGGCGTCGCTCAGCAGATAGACGATGGCGCCCGCGATCTCCGATTCGGTGCCGTGGCGCTTGAGTGGGATGCGCTTTTTCACGCCGCGCAGCACGTCGTGGGCACGCTCGGGGTAGCGGTCGAACCCCGACGAGGCGATGAAGCCCGGGATGACGGAATTGATGCGCACGCCCGCATGCGCCCATTCGACCGAGGCGGTGTAGGTGAAGTTGGTTTGCCCGGCGCGCGCGGCGCCATTGTGGCCCATGCCGGGCATGCCGAGCTCGAAGTCGGCGCCGACGTTCACGATGGCGCCGCCGTTGTGCTCCATCCAGCCGAGATAGACCGCCTTCGAGACCAGGAAGGTCGCCGTCATGTTGTTGGCGACGACGGCGTTCCAGCCGTTGAGCGAGATGTCCTTGAGCTGGGCGGGAAACTGTCCGCCGGCATTGTTCACGAGACCGTCGATGCGGCCGCCCCAGGCGAGCACGCCGGCGATGGCCGCCTTCACCTGCGCCTCGTCGCGCAGGTCGGCCGCGAAGGTGAAGGTCTCGGGATCGCCGAGCTCCCGCTTCACCTGGTCGAGCTTTTCCGGGGTGCGCCCGATCAGGGCGAGGCGCGCGCCGAGCGACTTCAGCTCGTGGGCAGTGCAGCGGCCGAGGCCCGAGCCACCACCGGTGACGATGATCGTGCGTCCGGCGAACAGGTTCGGGCGAAACACCGAGTCGTAGTTCATGGGATGGCAGAGTCGCGCATGGCAAGGCGGCCGAGATGGCGCTGCAGGAGACGCATGAGGGCGAAGCCCGCCTGCAGGGTCACGCCGAAGAACAGGATGCCGATGGCGAAGAGCACGAGCTTGTCGCCGAGCGCCGGCAGCAGCACGGCCTCGCGCAGGATCACCGCGATGCCTTCGGTGACGCCGATCGCCGCCCCGGCGCTGGACGACATCACCAGCACGAAGAAGGCGCGCGTGACGTTGGGCAGGAACTGCAACGCGCCCAGCGGCGAGCCGGCGCGCAGCTGCTTCAGCGCCTCGGCGCCGTTGTCGGCCACGTAGGATGCCGAATAGGGCACCAGCGACAGCGCCACGATCATGAGCGGTGACGGCGTGACGCCAACGCCGAAGAGCGTGGCGTCGCGCGGAATGATGTTCAGCAGAAAGAACATGACGACGAAGGTGGGTGCCGCCCGCATCAGGCCGATCAGGGTGGTGGCGACGCCCCCCACGGCGCCTCCGCCCAGCCGGCCGAGCGCCAGCAGGCCGCCGAACGCCAGACCGATCACCAGCGCTATGGCTGCAATCTCGAAATTGACCACCATGCCCGCGAGCAGATCGCGGAAGAAGTCGGGCGGGATATGCAAGCCCATCATGCCGCCACCTGCCGGTGCTCGAGCCAGGACCGGAGCTTGCCGCACAACCAGACCACGACCACAACCACGGCAACGTAGAAGACCAGCAGCAGCGTATAGGTGGTGGCGCGACCGCTGGCGAAGGAGGTGATGTCGGTAAGCGCACTCAGAAGCTCGGGGGCGCCGATGAAGCTCGCGATCGGTGTGCCCTTGGCGGCATTGATGAGGAACGACACGATCTGCGTCGCCGAGCGGCTGACGGCGCGGCCGAACAGCTCCGTCGTCGGGATCCCCCCCGCTCCCTGGGCGCTACCGCGCTCGGTCCGCAGCGTGTGCATGGCCTCGGCGATGGCCTGACCCGCATTGCTACCGTTCATCAGGCCCAGCGCCACGATCGCGGCGCCGATCGCCACGGCGGAGGAATAGGGAAAGATCGCCTGCGCCACGGCGGCGGCGATGACCAGCGTGAGCACCACCGGCGATGACTGCAGAACGATGGTGCCGGCGCGCGCCGGCCATCGCAGCACAAACGAGCGCGAACTCTGCAAGGCGCCCAGCACCATGGCGAACAGCAGCGTTGCCACGAGCGCTCCCGCGACCAGGATGAGCGAATTCAGGATGCCGTCCTTGAACAGGGACCAGGCTGGCATCGTCTTGAACATCGGCAACGAAAAATCGACGCCGGTGCGCGCCTCGATCCAATCCTCGACCGCCGTCGCACGCCCGGCGAAGGGTGTCGGCTGGAGATCGGCGTCGAGCGCAGGGAGCACACAGGCCGGGTTGGTGCCGCCCGTATCTGTGTTGCACTCTGGTCTGTTCCAGACGGCCTGCTGACGTTCGAGAAAGCCGGTGCCGACACGATTGGCGCGGGCGATGCCGAGGAAGGTGCCATCACGGTGGAAGATCTGGCTCGTGAGATCGAGCGCCCGGGCCAGGCGGTCGCTGCCGGTCCGCGCGACTGCCATGCCCCAGGGTACCTGGGCGAAGCCGAATTTCTGCTCGAAGTTCTTGGCGAAGCCGGGGTCGGTGAAATAGTAGGCGAAGAAGCTGTCGTCCTGCGCCGCCAGCGTGCAGGTCTCGTCCTTCAGGCGGTCGGGCAGGACGCCCGCCTCGTCGAACAGCATCAGGCGCACGTTGTGCGAGACGATCTGGGCGTTCGAGCCGTTACCAATGGTCACGCAGATGGTGCGGCTGGCGACGTCCGGCCAGCCCTTCACCGCGAGCGCGCGCGGGCCCACGACGGCGGTCTCGGACTGGTAGTAGTGCGGGCGGATGAAGCGAACCTGGCCGTCGCGCTGGGTATTGTGGCCCATGGTCGCGATCGCGAGATCGATACGATCCTCGGCGAGTAGTGGAATCCGGCTGGCGGCATTGACACGCGTGAAGACCGGCTCGACACCCAGATGCTTGGCGACGGCGCGCCCCACGTCGACGTCGTAGCCCGAACGGGCCTCGCCCTCGCGCGTGCCGAACAGCGGATAGTATTCGCGAATGCCCGTGCGCAACCGGCTCTCGCAGAAAATCCGGACGAGACGGTCGAGATGCGGCGCCGCACAGGCGCCGGGTACCGCGGCCTCGGCGCGCGCATCTTCGACCAGCTTGGCGAGCGCGGCATCGGGCGTCTCCGCGGTCGCAATCAGGGGAAATGTCGCCATGGCACCGGCAAGGATGCCGGCCAGCGCGAGCCGCAGAATCCGCCATGCCCGCATCTCAGTCTGCGCCTTCGACTGCCGGGCCGATTTCGACAATGTGCAGCTCGCCAAAAGTATAGGGGCCGTAGCGATGGATCGTGCGTCCGTCCTCGGCGCGCAGAACCTCGACGGTCATTTGCGCAAGCTTCTCGGGCGAGATGTAGACCAGGGTCGTGAGTGCGACACGAAGAGAAAAACCACCAGCGGCTGCCAGATCGCGCGACCGCCCGAGGTCGTCGAAGGCGTTGTGCGTGATGATGGCCCGGCCGCCTGGAGCAAGATGGTCGGCCAGGCCCTTGAGGAAGGGATCGAGCAAGCTGCGTCCGTCGGCGCCGCCGGCGCTCCACGTCGGCAGCCGGCCACCTATTTCGACGGGCTGCATCGGAAAGTGCGGGAGATTGGCGACGATCATGTCGAAGCGTCGGCCTGCCACGGGCTGCCACATGTCGCCGCAATGCAATTCCGAGATGCCGCCATGGCCAAGTTCCTCGAGCAGTTGAGTACTGGCAGAGATGGCGTTGGCCTCGATGTCGATTCCGCAGAGTTGCGCGGCACCCATGGCCCCTACTGCCGCCAGCACCGCACCGCTGCCACAGCCGACCTCAAGCACGCGAGCACCGCGGATCCGTCCGGCGTGGCCGCGCAACACCTGGATCAGTGCAGATGTATATTCGCTGGGACGCAATGTTGGGACCACCACAGGCGGCAGAGGGATCACGACAGATCTAGAGGCGGGCAAGGGAGCCTCTGCGCGTAGCATCGGTCACGGGCGGCGCGGCGAGTCGTTTCGTCATTTCGGCGGCGACCGGATCATTCGGAAAGTCGACCAGGATTTGGCGATAGCGTTCCAACGCCGCGACGGAGTCTCCCGCGGCGGCCGCGTCGTGGGCCAGGCGGGTCCGACGGCACAACTCGATCGACCGCGCATCGGGTTCGAGTTCCGACTCGACGCCGAATACGCCGACCAGTTCGTAGATCGGAACCAGGCCCCGGCGGCCTTTTACGGCAACATCATCGATCGGCCGCACGCACAGGCGCTCGCCAGCTTCCTTGAAGACGCTGTGGCTGATGCAGATGCGGGTGCCATATTCCTTGTTGATGCCTTCGAGCCGCGACGCGACGTTCACGCCGTCGCCCATTACCGTATAGCTCATCCTTTCCTTGGAGCCGATATTGCCGACGAGCACGGCGTCGGAATGAATACCGATCCGAACCCGCATTGGCTTGGTGCCCTCCTCCCGCCATTTCTCGTTCAGGGCATCCATCGCGCGCTGGATGCGGAGCGCTGCGAGACAGGACTGCAAGGCGTGATCGTCAAGCAGTGCCGGCGCGCCCCAGAAGGCCATCACACCATCGCCGATGAACTTGTCGATCGTCCCGGACGCTTGATTGACTTCGTTGGTGACGATCTCGAGATATTTCGACACCCTGAGCAACAGCTCCTGCGCCGGCACTTCCTCGGAAAGGGTCGAAAAAGCCTCGATGTCGGAGAAGAAGACGGTCAGAAACCGGCTGTGACCGCCGAGTTCGAGCTTCTGCTCGGAATGCAGAAGCTGGGTGACCAGGCCCACCGGCACAAAAGAGGCAAAAGACTTTACCGTCGAGTCGAGCGTTTCGATAGCCCGGGAAAGGACCGATATTTCCTTGATTGGCGATACAATCGTCGGCAGATCGTCCTTTCCGGAAAGCCCCTGGATCACGCCGACCTTGCCGGCAAGCCGCTCGAGCGGCGAGGAGATGGCGCCGGTCAGGAAATAAATGATGACGATCTGCAGCAAGAGAGCCGCCAATCCCAAAGCGAGCAGACGCTGATTGTTGGCCTCGAATTCGCCAGTGAAGTCGCTGATCGGCGCCACGACGAAAAGTTGCCAGCGGGGGCCAAACTCGGGGGCAAAGGCAGACAGCCTGGCGACGTATTCCTGCCCATCTCGCCGGAACGAGTAGAGCTTGTCGGTTGCGCGAGGCCGCGCGCCGAACGCTGCCGCGGGCAGCAGGTTATCGAGCGACGAGATGTGCCGAAGCGAGACCCGGCCATTCTCGTTGGCGTAGGTCCTGGACAAGTCGGATGCCGCCAGCACCCTGCCCTGCGGGTCGAGGATATAGCTCAACGCTCCTGGACTTATTTTGCGCTCGGCGAGATACTGCGACAGGCCATCCAGTGTGATATCGGCCGCTGCCACACCACTCACCTTGCCGTCGGCGCGAAACGGCGCCGCCACCGTAAAACCGATCAGACCCAGGGCAGCGAAGACGTCGGGCTCTGTGATCATGATCGACCCAGTCTGACTCGCACTGCGGTACCAGCCCCGGGTGCGCGGATCGTAGGTCGTGTTCAGCGAGAAGCCACCAACTTCCTTTTCGCTGGCATCGAGGAAGACGTAGTGGTCGCGCGTGGGCGACTCCTTGGCTTGGTCCTTCGACCGCTCGACGACGCGGGAGGCATAGATGGCGTCATCCGGTGGCAGCTTGCCCTGGATCTCGACAGTGGGATCGATGCGGCGCGCCTGACGAAACGCCCCGGTCTCCAAGCCGACATAGACACTGACGATCTTGCGACTATGGACCAGGACGGCCTGGAAATAGTCTATCGACCGATCCTCGGCGAAGATTCCGGGATAGGTGCTGCCGAGCGCTGCCACGGAGCGGATGAGCGACTTTATGGGATTGATGTCGCCCTGAATGTTGGCGATGGCCTCGGTACTGAACCGGTCAACGAGCTCATTGGCATCTTCCCGTGCGATCCGGTCGTTCGAAAAGTATGTGATCGCAATGATCGTCAGGGACACCGGCACGGTGAGCACGACAAACAACATCAGGATGCTGGGCTTCAGCCGCCATTTTTTCCCGAAGATGGAGCTCATGCGCCAAGTATCTCGACAGTCACGAGGCTATTCCCGCGGCGGGAGCGCACGGATCATCCTCGGAGGCAGGGGATACAAGGTAAATGAAAGATGATTCACCGTCCATCGGCCCCATTCGACCCCATGCACGGTTCTGGCCATCCGAAAGAGCGCTAAAGAGTGCACCCTTTCTTCCTGGCGCCTTCGGCGATCGCGATCCGGATATCGCGCAGCTCAGCCAGGTTTTCCTGGGCATCGGAAGTGTCGTCCCAAGTGAAGAAGCCGAAGCCCAGGACCGCGAAAGCGGCAAGACCGGCGACGTTGGCCGCCGCCGTGCCGGCGTTGGATTGCCGGATCTGGGCCTCCGCCGCCTTCTCCGCGGCCGAATAGTTCGTGTATTCCCTGACGATTTCCTCGCAGCTCGCTGCATCGATGAGCTTCTGATCCTCCGGATCGATGCTCGACCATGCATTGTGCCCGAACAGGATCAGGGCAACGGCAAGCGGCAGGCCGATGAGCAATCTTGTGGGGCGCGGCATGGAAACCTCGCGGTCAGAGGACGCGGAGACCGTGACGACTGGCCGTCAATTTCCCCGGATCTGGCGGCCCCGTCAATCGGCGGCAGACCTATTCGATCCTGATCCCGGCGGCCTGCACCACCTCGACCCACTTGGCCTGCTCGGCCCGCAGGAAGGCCGCCAGCTCGGCCGGCGTCGAGCCGATCGTCTGGGCGCCCAGGTCGGCGAACTTGGCCCTGATGTCATCCTGCCGAAGGATCTTCACCATCTCTGCATTGAGGCGATCGATCGCGGCCGGTGGCGTGCCGGCGGGTGCCAGCAGCGCATTCCACTCCGAGATTTCGCAGCCGGTCACACCGGCCTCGGCCATGGTCGGAACCTCCGGCGCGGCCGGCGAGCGTTGTGCGCTGGTGACGGCGAGCGCTCTCACCCGGCCCGAACGTGCCTGCGGCAGGGCCGAACTCATGTTGCCGAAATAGAACGGCACGTGGCCCGCGGCGACGTCGGCCACCGCCAACGCACCGCCCTTATACCAACCGACAGAACTC
>Ga0194051_1000502_pt1 | contig 22100 bp, 22 predicted proteins | sample SepL2320m_MetaG_FD_161275 | JGI IMG/M metagenome (GOLD analysis project Ga0194051, IMG submission 161275) | Anoxic zone freshwater microbial communities from boreal shield lake in IISD Experimental Lakes Area, Ontario, Canada - Sep2016-L239-20m | ecosystem: Environmental > Aquatic > Freshwater >... | reverse complement strand
CTGGAACACCATGGCAAGCCCGCGCTTGGCGGGGGGAACGTCGGTCACGTCTTCACCATCGATGAGGATCTGGCCGGCGGTCAGGTCCTCCAGCCCCGCGATGAGGCGGAGCAATGTCGACTTGCCGCAGCCCGAGGGGCCGACAAAGACCACGAACTCACCCGGTTCGACCTCGAGATCCGCACCCGGGATGATGACGGCATCGCCGAAGGCCTTGCGGACGTGCTTAAGCGAAATTCTGCCCATGTTACTTCACTGCTCCGAAGGTGAGGCCGCGGACGAGCTGCTTCTGGGCGAACCAGCCGAGGACAAGTATGGGGGCGATGGCCATGGTGGAGGCAGCGGAGAGCTTGGCCCAGAACAGCCCTTCCGGGCTCGAATAGGAGGCGATGAATTGCGTCAAGGGCGCTGCATCCTTGGTTGTCAACGTCAGCGTCCAGAAGGATTCATTCCATGCGAGGATGATGTTGAGCAGGATGGTGGAGGCAATCCCCGGGATGGCCATGGGGGCCAGCACGTAGATGAGTTCCTTGCCGATGGACGCGCCGTCCATGCGCGAGGCCTCGAGGATCTCACCCGGGATTTCCTTGAAATATGTATAGAGCATCCAGATGATGATCGGCAGATTGAGCAGCATCAGCACGAGGATGATGCCGATGTGGCTGTCGAGCAGCTTGAGGTCGCGGAAGATCAGGTAAAGCGGGATGAGCGCGCCCACGGGCGGCATCATCTTGGTGGAGAGCATCCACATCAGCAGGTCCTTGGTGCGCTTGCCCGGCGCGAAGGCCATGGCCCAGGCGGCTGGAATGGCGATGAGCAGCGCCAGCAGCGTGGAGCCAAGGGCGAGATAGACCGAATTCATCGCGAACTTGACGTAGTCCGAGCGCTCCTGCACGACGGCATAGTTTTCGAGCGTCCAGTCAAAGAACAGGAAGGTGGGCGGAATCGAGACCGCCTCGCCTTCGGTCTTGAAGCTGGTGAGCACCGTCCACAACACGGGAAAGAAGATCACGAAGCCCAGGCCCCAGGCGAGGGCGGTGAAGATCAGCTTGCGGCGGATGGGAACTGCGCGGGCCATGTTTTCATGCCTCCAGGTTCTTGCCGATCATGCGCATCAGGAAGAAGGCAACGATGTTGGCAAGGATGACCGCGATGATGCCTCCTGCCGAAGCGCCCCCGATGTCGTTGGAAATCAGGCCATACTGGTAGACGAGGAATGGCAGGTTGCCGGCGCGCCCGCCGGAACCCGAGACATAGATCTCAGCGAAGACGTTGAGCAGAAAGATCGTCTCGATGAGGATGACGACGGTGACGGGCCGCGCGAGGTGCGGCACGATCATGTACCAGAAAAAGGAGAAGGGCGGCGTGCCGTCCATCTGGGCGGCTTCCTTCTGTTCCTCATCGAAGCTTTGCAACGCTGTGAGAATGATGAGGGTTGCAAAGGGCAGCCACTGCCAGGAGACCATGATGACGATGGCCGTCATCGGGTAGTGTGCGAACCAGTCGATGGCGCCCAGTCCCATCGACTTGGTGATCCAGGCAAGAAAGCCCTGAACTGGATGCATCATCATGTTCTTCCAGACGAGTGCCGACACCGTGGGCATGACGAAGAAGGGCGCGATCACCATGAGGCGCACGAGGTTGCGGCCATAGATCGCCTGGTCGAGCAGGAGGGCCAGCAGAGTACCGCCGGCAACGGAAATGACCAGCACCCAGAACACCAGCAGCAGCGAGTTACGCATCGCCTTGAAGAAGGCGGGGTCGGTGAGGAAGTAATAGTAGTTGGTGGTTCCGGCCATGCAGCGGTTCGCCGCGTCCATCAGCGCACCCGGCGTCATGAGTGAACAAGCCGGGTTTGGATCAAGCAGATTGTAACGGAGGAATGAAAACCAGATTGTCATGGCCAACGGCACGATCATCCAGAGGAACAAGGCGATCACCGAGGGAGCAACGGCGATCCGGCCGATCGAGCGTGTCTGCTGCGTTGCCATGGTTGATGCCCTGATAAAGGGAGGGAGTTGGCTGCCCGGTTGTGATGCCGGGCAGCCCAGTTGTGGGAGGCTCGGTTACTTGATGTAGCCGGCCTTGGTCATTTCACGCGTCGTCACGTCCTGCGCTTCGGCGAGCGCCTCGTCCGCGGTCTTCTCGCCGGCAAGGGCTGCCGAGAAGATCTGGCCGACGGTCGTTGCGATGCCGGCGAACTCGGGGATCGCCACGAACTGCACGCCGACGTAAGGCACCGGCTTGACGGTGGGCTTGGTCGGGTCAGCCGAGTTGATCGAGTCGAGCGTCATCTTGGCAAACGGAACCTTGGCATATTCAGGGTTCGCGTAGAGCGAGGTGCGCGTGCCCGGAGGAACGTTGGCCCAGCCTTCCTTGCCGGCAACGAGTTCGGTGTAGTGCTTGGAGGTCGCCCAGTTGATGAACTTCTGAGCGGCGTCTTCCTTCTGGGTGCCGGCGGGGATGGCCAGCGACCATGCCCACAGCCAGTTGCCACGCTTGCCGAGGCCGTTGTCCGGGGCGAGCGCGAAGCCCACCTTGTCGGCGACCTTGGAGTCCTTCGGGTTGGTCACGAAGGACGCAGCCACCGTGGCGTCGATCCACATGCCGCACTTGCCGGCGTTGAACAGCGCCAGGTTCTCGTTGAAGCCGTTGGAGGAAGCGCCCGGAGGGCCGTCAGCCTTCATGAGCTCGAGGTAGAAGTCGAGCGTGTCCTTCCATTCCTTCTGGTCGAACTGCGGCTTCCAGTTCTCGTCGAACCAGCGGGCGCCGAAGGAATTCGACGTGGCCGTCAGGAAGGCCATGTTTTCACCCCAGCCGGCCTTGCCGCGCAGGCACACGCCGTAGATTTCCTTGTCCTTGTTGGTGATCTTGTCGGCTATGCGCTTGATGTCCGCCCATGTGGGGGCATCCGGCATCTTTTCGCCAGCCGCCTCGACGAGGTCGGTGCGATACATGACCATGGAGCTTTCGCCGTAGAAGGGCGAGGCCATCAGCTTGCCGTCGACGGTGAGGCCGCCGGCGATGGCGGGCAGCAGGTCCGCCGGATCATCGACCTGGGTGAGCGGCACGAGCCAGCCCTTCTTGCCCCAGATCGGCACTTCATAGGTTCCGATGGTGAGGACGTCGAACTGGCCGCCCTTGGTGGCGATGTCGGTCGTCACCTTCTCACGCAGCACGTTCTCCTCGAGGGTCACCCACTCGAGCTTGATGTCCGGGTTGTTCTTGGTGAAGTCCTCGGTCAGGCCCTGCATGCGGATCATGTCGCCGTTGTTCACGGTGGCAATGGTCAGGGACGTTTCGGCCGAGGCGGTCGAGGCAAGGGCGGCGAGGCTGATCGCGCCCAAAATGCCTGCCAACAGAGATTTCATGTGGTCCTCCCGTTCAGAAGAGCAATTATTTGCTCATTTGACGAGCATATCTTCGCCACTAATTTGGTCAAGTGGCATTCCTCGATGCAGCGCACCCTTAGTTTTGCAGTGCAATATTGGCTTATCCGCCGAAGCTAACTCCACTCGCCTCTCCACGTTACCAAATGATGCTCGCTTAGTGAGCAATCGCTCATTCAGCTGTTCGCTGAAGGGCGTTCCGTTAGCTTTGTGGGCGGCCGGGATACGACCAGTTACAATCTTTGCGATTGAATAGACGTAGTGTTTAGGAACCGTTCTGGGTATGTCCTGAAATCTTGCAAACGTTTGCAAAGTTCATTTTGCAGGCGCGATGGGCAGAATACCCAGCCACTCCAGTAAAGTACTGACTCTGCTGATTTTTTTGGCATTTCGTCTAAAAATTGTTGTTGGGCCCGTATGCAACCCATTGTGCAACGCTTTGCAGTATTCACTTTTCGTTCTCGGAACAGCATGGTTCAGAGCAGCGGCGTCATAAGCCGCATTGTCGACTCGATGAGCCTTGCGCCCACCGAGCGCTGCTTCCAGGGCACCAACATCACCGCTTGCGCGCTGTTGATGTAGCTCTCCTGCAGGGCGCGAAGATCAGACACGAAGGCACGGTCATAAACGAGCAGGGAGACCTCGTAATTGAGCCACAGGCTGCGCATGTCGAAGTTAGCAGTTCCGAACAGGGCTTGCTCGCCATCTATGGTGACCGACTTGGTGTGAAGGAGGCCGCGGTTGAATTCGTAGATTTCGCCACCTGCCGAGATCACTTCGTCGAAGAAGGAGCGGCTGGCATGGCGCACCAAGACGGAATCGATGCGCTTCGGCAACACCACGATCACCCTGACCCCACGGGCGGCGGCTCCCCGGAGCGCGGTGACGAGAGAGTCTTCGGGGACGAAATAGGGCGTTGTCAGCACCACCTCGCGGCGAGCCCCATTGATCAGGGCGAGTTTGACCTGCAGCAGTCCGTCGCCTGATTCACCGGGTCCCGAGGCTAGAACCTGCACTGGCGACGATCCCTCGGGCGGAGACGGGCTGAGTTCCGTCTCGGCCAATATCTGGTCACGTGTGACGCCGCCCTCGGCAATCCAATCGCTGATCATGACCGCCGCAAGAACCCCCGCCACGGGGCCCTTGATGCGGACCATGGCATCCACCCATTCGCCGACCCCCGAATTCTGCTTGAAGAAGCGCGGGTCCACCATGTTCATGCTGCCGGTCCAGGCCACACGGCCATCAATGACCACGATCTTGCGGTGCAGACGAAGATCGGTGCGAGCGGCGATGCCCCGTATGATACCAACCGGCAGGGCCGCCCGGAGTTCAACCCCCGCCTTGCGCAGCATCTCGGGACCGCCGCCCTGCCACCAGTGGCCAGCCCCCATCGCATCAATGAGCACGAGGCATTTCACACCCCTGCCTGCGGCGCGGACAAGGGCCTCCAGTACGTCCTGCGTCAGCCCACCCTCGTTCCAGATGTAAAACTCGACGAGCACGCTGAGCTTCGCGCCATCGATATCAGCCGCAATGCGCTTCAGTATGTCGAGGGTGTCAGAGGCGAGCACCAGGCGGTTGCCAATGATGGCGGGAACACCGAAGAAGCTCTCGCCGGCATTTTCCAACAGTCGCTGATCCGGCGTCAGCTGAGACGTGCCAGGCAGCAGGCGGTTCTGTGCCACATGTGGAGCCGAAATCTCGCGGAAATCGTTCTGCAGTCTCGACAGCCGCTCCGCCCGACTGCGGGGAATTCGGCGTTCGCCGATCAGAAAATAGAGAATCGCACCGACGTAGGGCAACATCATCGCCATCAGCAGCCAGGCAAGCGCCACACCGCGCGCGGGCCGGCGCAGCAGAACACGCAAGATGACGGCCACCATCAACGCGGCATGGATGAAGATGATCAACAGGGAAAGCATGTTGCCCGACAGCTAGGGCAAGAGCGGGTGCGATGGCAAGTCACCCGCTCCCTCTGTCTGCATTATTTGGACTCGAGCGCCTTCAAGGCCTCGTCGAGGCCATTGAGCGAAACGGCAAGGGTGGTCGGGTCCGCAACGCTGCGCATCTTGAATGTGGCCGTGAACTCCCTTGCACCATGCAGCGTTTCAAGAAGCCTGCCGTGGACCTGAGTGCTGGCAATACAACCGCGCCGGACACAGGTCTGAACCTGAAACGCCAGCAGCAAATCACCCGCCTTGCCTGAGACGCCGGCAGGAATATCGAGGCCGAGCGGCAGGATAGCGGCGAGGCGCAGTTCTTGGCTGTCCTTGCTGCGCGCAATGGCAAAGGCGGCCACGGGCAGCTTCGTCTGCTTTGAGATGATCTTTTGATGTAGCGCGCAGGCCTCTTCGCCCGCACTGGTCTTGGCGCAATGTAGGATCCAATCCCCGAAGACCTTGTCGTCGCTCGCCTTAGCTTGGCCTGCCATTGCAGGCGCGATCGCCCAGACACTAGCGAGGACGACGGCAACAAGAGTGATGAAATGCTTCATGATGGACCCGGTTGGAAATGCGCTCGAAGGAACACATTATGCAGTGTGTCCAGTCGCTTCAAGCACCACGACTCACCATCGATATCAGCTTTGGCGGGTCGCTGAGCTATCGAAAGGACTCTCGAACGTGCGGCCAGCAATGCGGGGCCGATTATACTGAAGCTTCTCGACGCTTTCATCCAGGACGGAAGGCTCATAGCCAAGTGTTGCGGCGAGTTCCTCGACCTTGGCCCAGAGTGTCGCCGATGTGGGCTTGAGCGGCAGCGTGGTTTCGAAGTGGAACGCATCGAAATGGGCCATGGGTGCGGTGGGCCGTGGCCAGCCCAGCACGTCGAACAATTTGTCCCGCTCCGGCATTGCCGAAAACAGCTGTTCGAACCGCACCACGGCAACAGGCTTCAAGCCTGCCTTGGCATAGGCCGCCGCCTTGGCATTGATCTCGAGCCACTGATAGAGGCACTTGTCGAACACGCTCAGCTTGCGCCATCCGTTCGCAATCTCAGGATAAATGACACCCGCATCGGTCGGCTGCAGAATCGCAAATTGGGGAAAGCGGTCACTCCTGTTCTCATGGTAGTAGCCATGAGTGACGAAGGATGCCGCGACATGCACCGGGTTGCGGACGAGGTGGATATACCGCCAGCGATCGCCCAATTCCCTGCTGAATTTTTCGAACCAGGTGAAGGCTGGCCAACCGGTCTCGACATATTCAGTTCCATTCATCACGGTTGCCACGACCTGGCGAAAATGCGTGTTGGCCTCGGCTAGATTGCCATTCTTTGCAGGATTGAAGCGGCCAAGCGTAAGACGCGGCTTGTAGAACTCACGTATCGGCTCGTGGGCAACGATTGCAATGCCTTGAAGGGATTGCCCGATGGCCTTGGTGAGAGACTGCGTTCCGCAGCGCCCCGTCGACAGCACAAAAGTTGCCCGCATATCCGTCCGTCAAGCTCCCAGATTCATCCGCAACCCATGAAGCCAACTAATATACCTTCACGGAGAAATCGACATCAATAACCCGTAGGCATTGACCATCCGGTCACACTAGCATCAGCCCTCGGATAGTTTCCAGCGTGACGCACTGGACCGGGAGGGCGCCCATCGCACGCGTCGCGCAATATGCTCCCGACAAAGGGACTTGTGCAGCAAAGAAAGAGACGAGATGGTGCAAAAAGGCTCTTCACTTCCCGCGCCCCCGCCCGCCACTTGCGAGATGCATTGCGAGGGTTCAGCGATGGCGGGTATCTGGTCCTCGCCGCACGTCGCCATATAGGAAAAGGCCCGCCAGGCTTTGAGGAATGGCTCGCCCCAACCATACATGGACGAAGATACACGCCGTGCAGAATGGCTCTCAGCGAAAAACACGGTCTGAAATTGGTTGCTTTCATTTTGCGCTCTAGAAAATTTGTCGCGCTTTGGCAGAATAGACAACCTAAAATCTGCCTCCAAGGTCCTGAAGAGGGGTTTTCTGCCATGACCACTTTACAGACATTCAATCTAACCATTCGGCCTTGCAGTCCGGAAGATTCCGCTGATTTCATTGCGCTAGAACACGATCCGGAGGTAATGCGCTTTTTGAACGGCGGACACGTTGACGGCCATGCGCAGAGCCGCTTGGACGGGACGTATCTCAGGCCAAGAGGAACAGAGCCATACGTCTGGACTGTACTCCGAACACAGACAAGCTCATTTGTAGGTTGGGTATGCTTGTGGCCGGAAGATGAAAAGGTTGCCGAACTCGGATACCGACTGCGCCGCACGGAGTGGGGCCGGGGACTAGCATCGGAAGCAGCTTCAGTATTGGTCGATTGGGGCTTCGATAGCTTGGGCTATAGCAAGATCATCGCAAGTACCATGACCGTCAATCAAGCCTCGCGGCGGGTGCTTGAGAAACTCGGACTGCAACACATCCGCACTGTCAGTGCCGATTGGGCAAATCACATACCTGGCGGCGAAAGCTGAGAGGTTCACTATGAGTTGACCCGCCTGCGTTGGGAGGAGCGCTCTGGCAGACACGCACAAAAATAGAAAGCCCGCAATCCTGAGAAAGCGGGCTTTCTAATCGAACGAGTGGTTGCGGGAGCCAGATTTGAACTGACGACCTTCAGGTTATGAGCCTGACGAGCTACCGGGCTGCTCCATCCCGCGTCATGAACGCAAGTGGCTTCTATGCGGCGCTGTTCGCAAACGCAACACCTTTCGTAACGGTTTGATGTCACTTGGCATTTTTATCTCTTGGCGGGCCGGATACGAACAGCAACCGCGCCGGCTCCGGGCCGGAGCAAACGGAGCAGAACGCGCATTCGGCGGCGGAACAAGGCGCGAACCGTCGTTCGAAACCGGGAAGGCCGCGGACACAGTGCGGACACGAAATCGCTGCTCGGGATGCCTCATCCGCCTGAGGACCAGACCCTTTCCGCCCGGTTTGCGCCCGTTCCAACCATTCATCAGGAGACCCGTCGAGAGCATCTTGCGGACTGGAAAGGACCGCGGCTGAGTAGTGCGGAAAGGGTCGAAAGCATGAAGGCACATCTTACCGAACGCTCTGTGAAAGGGCTTCAGCCGCAGCCGAAGAACGTCATCGTGTATGACGAAGAGGTTGTCGGCTTCGGCGTCCGCATCACCAGCGGCGGCACGCGCGCTTTCATCCTGACCTATCGGATTGAGGCGCGGGAACGCCGCCTCACCATCGGCGCGTGGCCGGATTGGTCGGTCACCGCCGCCCGGGAAGAGGCCAAGCGCCTCAAGCGCGAAATCGACCAAGGCCGCGATCCGATGGCCGAACGCGACGAAGCCCGCGAATCGCCGAACATGCGGCAACTCATCGACCGCTATCTCGAAGAACACGCGTCGAAGCTTGCAAAGCGCAACCGCGATGATCAGGCCTCCATGCTGCGCAAGCTGGTCGAACCCGCCTGGGGGCCGCGCAAAGCGTCCGAAATCCAGCCCGAAGATGTTGATCGGCTTTTGCGTCAGATCGCCGGTGGCACGCCAGGAAAGCGCGGCCGCAAGCCGACGCCGGTGCGGGCGAACCGCGTCGGCGAAATCCTGCGCAAGATGTTCAACCTGGGCGTCCGCTGGCGTATCCGCACCGACAATCCCGCCGCCGGCTTCGCCCGGAACGCCGAAGCGCCGCGCGATCGCTATCTCTCAACGGATGAAATCGGGCGGCTGTCTTCCGCGCTTGATGCCCATGCGAACCGGCGCGCCGCCGATGCTGTCCGCTTGATCCTGCTCACCGGCGCGCGGCGCGGCGAAGTCATGAATGCGCGCTGGGATCAATTCGATCTCGAAGCCGCCGTCTGGATCAAGCCCGCTGCCACCACCAAGCAACGCCGCCTGCATCGCGCGCCGATCAGCGCTTCCGCCGCCGCGCTGCTGCGGACGATCCGGCTGCGCGTGCCCGAAGAATGCGAATGGGTATTCCCGGGCGACGCCGAAGGCAGGCCGCTTCAGGACATCAAACGCTTCTGGGAAGATGTCCGGGCGAAAGCCGATCTGCCCGCCGTCCGTATCCACGATCTCCGCCACACCTTTGCATCGCTGCTGGTTTCGGGCGGCATGACGCTGCCGATGATCGGCAAGCTCCTCGGCCACACGCAGGTTCAAACCACGCAGCGCTATGCCCACCTGCTCGACGATCCCCTACGCGCCGGGCTCGAACAGGTCGGCGATCTGTTGCGGGTGAAGCCCCGGCTCGTTCCTTTGGGGTCTGCCAGCCAGTAAGGCAAAGCGGGCAGAAGGTGCAGGCCTCCTACCCGCGTCACCCGATCTCAGTGGCAATCGCTATCCTAGCTTCAACCGGCGTGTAGATATCAACTTCAACCCCAGGAGCCTTGATCGTGACAATCAAGGCATATCGGGCTCGGGTATCCCACTTTTCGAGGTAAGGTTTCTCTTTCCACCAGCCCCCAACCGGGAAGACGCCTATCGCGTCGCGTTGGGCAAGATCAGCCGCCGTACCGGACCAGAAGTCGGAGTGAAGCGAACCTTGATCGCGGTACTTCGGACCAAGAAGCCACTCGTCACCTCCGGCACCGCCTCCCGCCGCATCGCCCTCTTCCTCGTCCCTTGCGGCATCGTTGACGCGAGCCCGAAAATCTTCGAGCGACTCAGTTGCCTTCTTCACAGCAAATCGCAGTCCGTGTGACGCGTAGCGGTGGCGTCGAGTCCAGCCGCGCTCGCCCGGATTCGGTTCGATGAAATACGACAGCGTGACGCGAAGCTCGACGTGGGTGTCGCCGAGTTGACCAAGAACGTCATTCGGCCACGGTAGCTGATGCACCTTCATGTCTCGCGTCTTTACGGCGCTGCCCTCCTTGTTGAATGGGGTGAGCGCGTCTTCAACCATCAATGTCAGATCGTTCTGGGCAGACAAAAGCGCTCGATCCACGTCGGGAACACCGTATCCGTAACGTCGCACAAGCGCGTGGATCTGACCTTTCCTGCCGTTGCATGCATCAATGCGAGCGCGCATCGCTGGAGTCCATTCGGCAGAATGAACGATCAGCCCACGAACCGTTTCAGGCCAAAGCCTTGGTCGGGTCGCCAAGATGGCACCGGCTAGCCTTGCCACAAGAGCGGTTGCCGCACTGGTATCCCCGATCGTGTTGAAGGCACGATCGTTCGGTCGATTGTGAGTCGTCAGCAATTGCAGATCTTCAACGGGATCGCCTGGAAGTAAGCCGTTTGATGCAAGGTTCCCGCCCTCTATGACCACATCGGGTTTGACCGGCCATTGGCGCTCCCATGTCACCGACGTTCGGCTGCAAGGTGACAATTCCCCTGCCGGTGCAATCGCGGACCATCCCGCCAAAGCCGGGTCGATGAGATCAACTTTCTCTGTGAAGGCACCCACGGTGAGGGCATTCCAGGCATGCGCAGGGTCTTCGACCGACTCCAAGTCATTCCGAACCAGATGATCGGCTGGCATTAAGTCAACACGGATGTTGCCTGCCGAAACGATGAGCAACCGGCGATTGTCGGGATCAAAGCAAAGCTGATCAATCGCAGCCGACCACGAGGATGGCCTTCCGCGCACCGAGCTTTCGCTCGTCACCGCAAGCGCAATTGCCCGTCTACGGTACGGTGCCTGGATTTCGGCGCGTGCAATCGCTTCCGCCGTGATCGCGCCATAGAGGTCCGGCTCATTGTCGGCCACGCCATTTGGCGGCAAGATTTTCACGCTTTCCAGCCGATGCGTCAGAACGATGGGGCCGCCGCCGGCTAGAGCCGGCACTAAATCTCCGTAAAGCGCGGTCCCCGCCATAGCAGTCCCGTGGCCCCGCCATTGCGTAGCCGAGTCCGCCGTTCCCCAGGCGGGATTGATCGTATGGAGATCTGCAACATCGAGGGCAGGGGACAGAAGAGAGTGAGCATGAGTGACGCCGCTATCCAGAATGCAAACGGCGACATTCGCATCAGCAGGCGGCGTCAGCCGGGCGAGTGTCTCATCGCTCCATTCACGCTGCTCGCCGCCGTCGAGCCCCATAAAGAAGGCGGGCGTGTCCTTCGCTCGCCGAAGCTCCGCCACCACATCGCTGTAAGCGACCAAACGGTCGACGGATTCGGTGTTCGCAAGAACGAGCACAACCTCGCGCTCGGGAAAGCGAACAGCGTGGTCCTTAACTTGCAGATTCAATCGCGCGGCCATCCGCGAGAACACGTCCCCATGTCCGTCTCTAAGCCAGATTTCCCACCACACTGCGCCATCACCGGCAGGAAAAAGTGCATCATCGTCGGTGAACAATGATCGTGCCGTCGCCAAACGAACAGCCTCCATCCGCGCAATCAGCGGTTCGTTCTTGGGACGGCCCGTTTGCGTTTCCTCCGTCCGATAGGCTTCTACCTTTTCGTGGTAGTATGCCTCGGCTGTGGCCGGTACGAAAACAGTGGCGGTCACTGAGGGGGTTTCTTCCGTTGGCTCGCGAACGGCTACTACCTCAATCTGCTTTTGTCTGTTGCCGAGTTGATCGATTACCGCTTTCTCCCCGGGGGGAATTTCTATTTGCAAATAGAAACCCGGCTCGCCCTCCGCCACAGCGGTCGCCCGCGCTTCAAGTTGGGCGCGAGCCGCCTCGAGCGCAACGCCAATTGAAGCAGATAGCGCGTCCGCGTGGGCCGCTCGATCTCTGACTGGTAGCGGTGCCGCACGCATAGCTTGGGCAGGGCGCCGGTATTGTTCGGTTTGACCGCCACCGTCGATAAACAGATGCGGTCGATCGCGGGGCGAATCACTCATGGTGGGCTCAGTTTAGCTTGAGTGTGTTGCCTTCCGCCGCTCCGCAATTGCATCCTTCAATTCGGCCAACGTGACGCGCTTTCTTCCGGCAAGAACAACTGATTTCGCCGCGTTCTCAGCCGAACGGACGACTTCGGCCGGGCTCAAGCCCACTGCCGATTCGGCCGCCTCGTCCCAAGCAAGGCCTCTGGTGTCGAATGCAGTCAGTCGCGCCTTGAGTATTCGCTGAACCAGATCTGCATCTGGCAACGCATACTCGACCACGTCGTCGAATCGGCGGAAGAGTGCCTTATCGAGAAGCTCGGGGTGATTGGTTGCTGCGATGATCAGTCCTTGACTGTCATCCAGCTCAAGGAACTGCAGAAACGAATTCAGCACCCGCCGAATCTCGCCCACATCATTTCGTTCGGCTCGCTTCGCGCCAATAGCATCAAACTCGTCAAAGAAATAAACGCCACGTGTCGCATTCATCGCGTCGAACACAAGGCGAAGCTTCCCAGCAGTATCGCCCATGAATTTCGTGATCAATCCGTCGAGGACGACGGTGAACAAGGGAAGCCGAAGCTCACCCGCCAACGAAGCAGCAGTCATCGTCTTGCCGGCACCGGGAGGACCGATGAGGAGAAGCTTTCTGCGCGGGCGCAGTCCGTGCGAGCGAAGATTTTCCTGCTGTCGTTGTTCAAGGAGCACGCGCTGCAAGCGGGATGAGATTCTCTCGGGAAGTACCATTTCCGAAAGTCGGAGATCTGGGTAGCGAACAGCCAAGAGACCCGCGAGCTCGCCTTTCGGCTGCGCCATTGGAACCGGTGCAACCTTTCGATCGATTGCAGCATCTTTCGACTTCGCGGCGTCAATGAGATCGCGGAGTTCAGACGCAACTCTCCCATGCCCCTGCCGGGCTTCATGCGCGGCAAGCTGCATAGCGGTGGCGAAAAACCTGTCCTCGTCCCCAGCAATATGGCTCTTCAGCATGGCAATGATATGCCTGGCAGTTGTCATGGTCCCTGACTTATCCCAATTGCTTGAAACAACTCTGCACCCATCGCATTTCACTGATTTTGCATGATAATTCTGAAGCATAATGGAAAAGTTAATGCATTCTAGCTTTCTTAACGGAAGACAATCGCCGACGCCATCGCGAATATATTACGGATGAGAGCCATTTAGTTCCCTCCAGATCGCCGAAACCTTCCGCCGCACCGTGCGCTCGTCGGGCGGCGGGAAATCCTCCCGGCCCGCGAACCAATCCATCATATCGCGCACCAGCTCGCCCTGGCTGACCGGCATGCCGTGATCGTGCACGCGCCGGGCGATGGCTCCGGCGAAGGCGTCCCAATCGTGCTTAGGCGGCGCGCCCGGCCCGGCGGCGCGCTTGGCTTGTGTTGATGCCTTCGGGCCGCTCTCGGCCGCACCCGCGTCGAACAATCCCCAGGCGCGCTCGCAACGTTCAAACTCCTTGCGCAAGATGATCACGTCGGCGGAGTTGACGGCGACACCATCGACCGGGCGCGCAATCCACTCCCACTCCGTCTTCTTCGAACGACGGAAGCGTCGGACCAGCGCGGGCTTCCGCGACGAGCCATCGCGCCGGAACAAGGCGACCACGTCTGCGCCGGGCTCGAACAGGTCGGCGATATGCTGCGAGCGAAGCCGAAACTGGCCGAAACGGCTATCCGCAATGTTCCCGAGCGGGGCATTTTCACAGGATAGAGCCTCACGTCCCCATATTTTTCCCGATCGGGACATTCTCATGGACAGCCCCAGAAATCCATGATAATTTTCCCGATCAGTAAATATCATGGCTAGACGCGCCCTCACCACCGCCGAGATCGGCGACATTGTTCGATCCACCCGCAAGGCCGCTGGCCTGCGGCAGGATGAACTTGCGGGTGCGGCGGGCGTCGGCCTGCGCTTCATTGTCGATCTTGAAGCGGGCAAGCCCACCGCGCAAATGGGGAAGGCCCTTCAAGTTCTAACCGCGCTGGGATGCTCGCTTGAAATCACGCCGCCACCGGAACCCAAAGAAGCGCGGAAGGCATGATGCGCATTCTGGATGTATGGTGGGATGGGCGCATTGCGGGTCAGCTGACGCAAAACGAACACGGGGAATTGGGATTCGCTTATACTCCGGAATGGCTCAACGACGCGGAGGCGCACGCCTTATCAGCCTCCCTGCCCAAGCGAGCGGAACCCTTCACCCGTCGCGAGTGCCGCCCATTCTTCGGCGGTCTCTTGCCGGAAGAAGGCCAGCGCGATGCCGCGGCGCAAGCGCTCGGCGTTTCGCCTGCGAATGATTTCGCCCTTCTCGATCGCCTCGGCGGCGATGTCGCGGGCGCGCTTCAGCTTCTGCCGCCTGGTGAAGGCCCCACCAAACCTGCACTTGATCAATGGCCAACCCCGCTTGACGACGCAGGCCTGATCCGGGTGCTGGATACGCTGCCGGCCCGGCCATTGCTTGCGGGCGAGACAGGGCTCCGCCTATCGCTCGCTGGCGCGCAATCGAAAGTGCCGGTGGTTCTTGTGAAGGGAGCCGTGGCGTTGCCTGCACCGGGCCAGCCCACAACGCATATTCTCAAACCGCCGATATCAAGATTTAAGGCAACGACCGAGAACGAAGCCTTCGTGATGCGTCTTGCTGCCGCAATCGGCTTAGATGTTGCACCCGTCGAGCCGCGTGTTGTCAAGGTTCGAACGTTTCTGCTGGTCCAACGCTATGACCGCGCGATTGGCGGCGATGGAAATGTGCGTCGTATCCATCAGGAGGATTTCTGCCAGGCGCTCGGGTTGCCGCCGGAAACCAAATACGCCAGCGAAGGCGGGCCGACCTTCAAGGATTGCTTTGAGCTCCTCCGCCGCGTTGCTGCGCGGCCGGCCGTCGATGTCCTGAAGCTGCTCGATGCGGTGATCTTCAATGCGATCGCCGGAAACGCCGATGCACACGGCAAGAACTTCTCGATCCTCTACGACGACGAAGGGGCACGGCTCGCTCCTCTTTATGATTTGCTATCAACCGTCGCCTATCCCGATCTCTCTCCGAACTTCGCGATGAAGATAGGAAAGCGCGCGACGCTTGCTGAACTGGACGCAAAAGGCTGGACCGCTTTCGCCGCCGACGCGGGTCTCGGCCTACCGCTGGTCCGAAGGCGGGTGACCGAGATCAGCGAAGCGGCTATCTCGCAAGTGCCTCGGGTTGCTCAAGATCTCACAGGCTATGGCCTTGATGAAGATGCAATATCTCGTTTTGCTGAGATGATCGCCCAACGGGCTGAACGGTGCGCTATCGTCTTCCATAGACCGCAGGAGAGTCAACAATAAAGAGCACTTCTATCAGCTCCCTAGGTCCATCCACTTGAAGCTATGACTTTGCTCTTTGGTCTGGCTTGTCAGGCGGAAGTAACCAGCTCTCTCCAGATCGCCGAAACCTTCCGCCGCACGGTTCGCTCGTCGGGCGGCGAATTTGCTTCCCTGCCCTCGAACCACGCCATCATATCCCGCACCAGCTCGCCTTGGCTCGCCGGCATGCCGTGATCGTGCACGCGGCGGGCGATGGCGCCGGCGAAGGCGTCCCAGTCGTGTTTGGGCGGGGCGCCGGGGCCGGGCGGGCGCTTGTGTGGCGCGGGTGATTTTGCGGCAGCGTCGGCGCGGCTGGTGTCGAACAGGCCCCAGGCCCGTTCGCAACGCTCGAACTCGCTGCGCAAGATGATCACGTCCGCCGCGGCGATGGCGATGCCGTCGGCGGGGCGGGCGATCCATTCCCAGTCTGCTTTCTTTGATCGGCGGAAGCGGCGAACAATGGCTGGTTTGCGCGAAGGGTTTTCGCGGCGGAACAAGGCGACGACGTCTGCGCCGTCGATCTCAACAATGCCCGATGCGATCTGCTGGCCGGCGGTTTCAATTGTCGGCAACAAGGCGGAAAGCGAAATCTCGCCGTCGATGGCCCAGCCCGCGATATCGAGGGCGGCTACCTGCCAGCGGATTGCGGTGTCGGTAACCGAAAGAAAGGAACGGGGCGGGGCTGGCATGGCTTTAATCTCTCGTGGCGGTTTCGGCTCAAGGCTTGCTGCTGGATGTCCCCATGCTTCGGTTTCGCCGGTAAAGCGTCACCACCGCCTTGATGTCGTCGCGCAAATCGGGTGGCAGGCGGCCGGCTTCGCAAAAGAGATCGTCAAGCTTCACCTCCAGGATGGCGGCAACGCGCTCAACAAGATCGTCACGTGGCGGATTTTCCCGCTCGCGCTCAACGCGGCTCCAATAGGCGGGGGAAACGCCTAGGCGTTCGGCGAATTCGTTCAAGCCGAAGCCCTTGGCGTTGCGGTGGAAGCGAACGGTCTGTCCGAAGGCCATCAATCAAGTCTCCCTTTTGTGTTCGGGCGGCCGATGAAGCCGCCTTTTGCAAGCCGCACGGCCATGAAGGCGGCGGTGACGCCGAAGGTTTCGGCAAGGCTATCGACCAGAAGGCCTAATTGGCCATCGCTGGGATCAAGATCGATGAAGGGCAAGGGGCGGTTGTTGGCTAAAGCGCGCCAGTGCAACTGCAAGCCTAAGGCGCTGGCGTGCCTGGGAAGCAATCGCGCAAGCTGATCGGCGGGGGCAAGGAAGGCGCCCATGAAGGCGTCGGCGCGCCATTCCGCCCATTCCATCGCGGCGCCGGGGCGGGCAAGGGCTGGCGCGAAGCTCGTTCGGAAGGCGCGGCGGCGGTGGCCGCTGATCGCGGCGGGCATGTCGAAAATGGCATGGGCAAATTCATGCGCGGCGGTTGAACGGATGACCTCCGGCTGGTGGGAAAGCAAACTCTCGTTGATGCTGACCAGCACCGTGCCGGGCAAATCGGGGTCGGTCTCGCAAGCGCCTAGTGCTTCGTGCCCCTCTTCGTCGTGAACGGGCCGGTCAAGGCCCCAGCAAAGTTCAATCGCCTCGCCGTTCACGCTGATGCGCCGTGTCCTTGCGATGAAGGCGCTGATGTCGATGGGCCTTGGCTGAACGCCGAACAAACGGCGGCGGATATCGCCGGCAAGGGCGGCAATGGCGCCCGCGCTCAGCCGCTGCGGGCCGCGGGCCGCCGTGTGGGGATAAGCAATCGTGAGAACCATGGACTGCTCCGTGTGAACCAAATCGTTAACAGATGTTCCTCTTATGTTCTCTGTGGAACATTGTCTAGAATTGTTTCACGAAAAAGCTCTCTCTGGATGTGGAAAACTCTGGAAACGGTTGCGGTCCTGATGGTTGGGGGCGCCCGCGGCGGCGGCGGTGAAACGCGGTAAAGCCCCGGGTTTCCGTATGTTTCCGCCCCTCCCCTGATCTCTTTCCGCCCTGTTTGCGCCCGTTTCAACCCTGCCTGCCGCTGGCGCGCCGTGCTCCCTTTGGCGGCGTGAAACAAGGAACGGCAAGGCAAGCGGCCATGGACGATCAAGTGAACGGGCAACAAGCGGGCGGCGCTTCGGCGGATCTGATGCAAGGCTGGCTCGGCCGCCGGGAAGTGGCGGAAGCGCTCGGGATTTCGGCGGCAACCTTGCAACGCTGGCAATCGCAACGGGTGGGCCCGCCGCTCGTCCGGATCGGCCGCCGGGTTTTCTATCGGGCCGATGCCTTCCGCGAATGGATGATTGCGCGCGAACGCGGCCCCTTCGTTTCCCGGCGCGGTGGGGCGGGCCGATGAACGCGCCCCTCCTGATCGCCGAACGCCGTGAAGCGCGGCTTCTGGCAAAGCGCGCGGTGGGCCTTGCCTTCCATGAACAACTGGGCCGCGGGCCGCGCCGCGCTGAACCCCTCTATTGCCTCGATCGCGGGATCTGGCTCGTGCTGCTGGCGGCGATTGAACGGCGGCTCGGAATTTCCTTCTCCGATGAAGATATCGAATTTGTCGAAACCGAAGCTGATCTCGCGGAGCGCGGTGCGCTGGCGCTGATGCGGCGGCGCGCATGAACAACCCCTTTGAACGGCATGGGCTTGGCCATCTCTCCGCGTCTTCGCTCAATCTCTGGGCGGCGGAACCGGCGCTCTGGATCATGGAACGCTTGCTCGGGCGGCGTTCGCCGGCGGGAATTTCCGCCGCGCGCGGCAAGGCTGTGGAGGCCGGCGTCAATATCGGTCTCCTTGATCCAGCACTTCCTGTCGAGGCCTGCGTGGCGGAAGCCGAATGCGCCTTCGATCGCGAAACCGCGCTCAATCCCGATCCGCGTCGCGATGAGGAACGCAAGAAGCTGCCGGGCTATGTGCGCGGCGCGCTTGCCGAACTCCGGCAATATGGTCTGCCCGATGCCGATGGCTATCAAGGCAAGGTTGAAATCCGCCTGGATGATATCGCCGTGCCGGTGATCGGCTTCGTCGATTGGCGCTTCTCGGCCCATGGGCTGATTGTTGATCTCAAGACGACCGAACGGTTGCCGTCGGCGATCGGCGCAAGCCATGGGCGGCAGGGTGCTGTTTATGCCGCGGCGCATGGCAATTTCGGCATGCGCTTTGCTTATGCAAAGCCTGCGCCGGCAAAGGGCGATGGGCGCCAGGTCCAGGTCCTCGAAATGTCGGGCGATGACGTGCGCGCGCACCTTGCGGCACTTCGGCTGATCGGCGGCTCGATCGCCTGGCCGGTCAAGGCTGGGCGCGTTGTCGAATCTACCGAAGTCCATATCCCCGAAGATGATCGCCCTCCGGCCTATTGGGCGTCGGCGCTCGCGCAGGCCTTCGCCGCGCCCGCGCCGCTCCTCCAGACTGCTCCGGCAGCTTCGGAGCCGTCTGCGCCCTCAATGGCGCCTTCGCCGCCGAAGCCGCTCGAACTGCCAATAGGCAGTCTGTCTATCGAGGCGACCCTGGCCGCGATCCAGCGCAACGATCACTGGCACCAGAACGCTGTGCGGCTCGTCGGCAACTGGGTGGCGCGCGGATTATCCGATGCCGAGATCCTTGCCTTCGCGCCCGCCCTGACCATCGGCAGCGCAGCGGACGGGCGGAGTTACACGCCCGAGCAGACCCGCCTTCAACTCCACTCGATGATCCGCGGCGCTAGGCGCAAGTGGAACCTGCCGAACCCGGTTGTTTCGATCGACGATACGCCTCCGCCGCCGCCGATCGAGGTCCAGTGGGAGGATGGCGCAAGCGCCGCCATGATCCCGCGCCGCCGCTGGCTGGTCGGCTCTTTCGCGATCCGCGGCGCTCTGACCGTGCTTGTGGCGCCGCCCGGTGCGGGCAAGTCCACGCTCGGCATTGCGCTGGCGGTGGCCGGAGTCTCCGGCCGTGGCGAAATCGTCGGTGAAACGGTTCACGAACCGATCAAGGCGTGGGTGTGGAACAACGAAGACGACAAGCTCGAACTGCGGCGGCGCCTGGCGTCGGTGCCGAACGCCACGATCATCGGCTTCACCGGCACGCCGATCGCCAACACCGAACAGGGCACGGGCACGTTCAAGATTTTCGGCGCCGAGGACGAAACCGGTTATCTCGACAAATATTCGATCAAGGAACACGTTCGCCATGATCAGATCGACGACGCCGGCGCGGGCATCTTTTGGTAGGCTGATCAGCGGCCGATATAGCGAGGCCCGAAGCTGCCGCTGTTCGTCGGGATTGTCCGAGCGCAAGGCCTCAAGCGTTTTGACATCGAAGGTGACGCTTTTGGTCAGGCGGCCCAGGCCATCCTGCGTTGCGTTCTGTTCAACGAGCTGGCGCGTCTTGTAGGCGAGGTCTGCTACGAACCCGATCTTGTCGGCATAAGCGTTGCGCACCGCGGCGTAGAGTTGCGCCAGCCGCTTGAACGTGCCGATGTGGTCGACGAGCTCCTTTGACGGCGACAAAATTTCCCAAAGGTTCTCGATATCCTTGTAAGCCTCAAAGAACGCCTTTCGCGGTTCCGGCTCCAGGAAACGGCCATAGACAAGCCGTTCTAGGCGTTCGTCGGCATCGCCACCTTCGCCGGCATCGAGATAATCGACGGAAGCCTTTGCGATCTTTTCCAGAAAGTCCTTCATCAGGAGATCGAGATCCTCGATCACCCCATCGACATCTGACGAGTCGAATTGCAGGGCCTTCTTCAGTTCGCGCAGTACGCCGACAAAATCGATGACGAGGCCGATCTTCTTTTGAATGCCTTCCTTATCGACATATGGCCGGTTCACACGGGCGACAGCTTGAAGCAGAACGTGATCCCGCATCGGCTTGTCGAGATAGAGGCAGTAGAGCAGCGGCGCGTCATAGCCGGTGAGGAGCTTGTCGGTAACGATCAGGATTTTCGGGTCCTTGTCGGCCTTCTTAAACAGCAGGCGGACATCTTCCTCACGTTCGTCACTGAGTTGCAGCTGGGCGACCAGCGGCCTATCCACCACGTCGGCGGCGTTTTCAGTATAGACGGCCTCGGTCCATTCCGGCGGCAGCAGCTTGTCGAGCGCCTGCTTGTATTTGGCGCAGGCCTCGCGATCGACCGCGACCACAAACGCCTTGTAGCCGAGCGGCAGCACGTTTTCCTTGAAGTGCTCGGCGACGAACGCGGCCACCTTTGCGACGCGATCATCCGCCTTCAGGAAGGCGCGCAAGCCCACCGCGCGATCCAGTACCTTGTTCAGCTCTTCGATATCCGTCACGCCCTCAGCGGCGGCGAGTTCGAAGAATTCCTTGTCCAGCCGGTCAACCGGGACCGTCATCTCGCTTGGCGCCAGGACGTGCTTGATCGGCAGTGTGGTTTCGTCGGCGATGGATTGCCATAGCTGGAGAGGAATGCCTCAACAATTGTCTCATCTGCCGCGGGCAGCAGCACGGCACCCTCCAGCGAAGCAGATGCCCCGGAGATCGCCGCGCGCGCAACGGCAAGCGCATCGGCGGGGTCACCGTCAGCGGCATGAGCCGCGCAATTGGCCGCCGCAAAGCCGCGCCAGACGGCGCTATGGCCATCCTTTGCCTCAAGTTTGCCTGCAGCGGCCACGAGTGCCTCGGCGCGGCGATGCCCCGCCAGAGCCCGCGCAGCCTCGCGCAAGCCATGTTTGGTGACCTCATAGGTATCCATCTCCAGGGCAGGCCGAAGCAATCTGAGCAAGCTGCGCAACTGCTTGATGGCCCGTCTGGCGCCATGCACGCTCTCACCGGGCTTTGTGGCCGCGAGAAGCTCCGCCAAAGCCTCCAATTCACTCTGTTCCGTCGCCAAAAGAGTGGCTTTGGAAGGAACGATCCACAGCGCGCCCATGATCTGCGCCTCAAACCAGTTAATGCGGCCTCACAGTGCGGATTTCGACCGTCACAATTAATCTTCCGAAATGTGTGCGGAAGCGAAAAGAAAATCGTCATGAGGGGTTCACAAACAGGATGGGCATTGCTACATATACATCACGTTCATGACGCGGGATGGAGCAGCCCGGTAGCTCGTCAGGCTCATAACCTGAAGGTCACAGGTTCAAATCCTGTTCCCGCAACCAAAATACAAAAGCTAATTCAACAGCTTATGCAAAGCCCCGCTTGGCTCTCGCCAGCGGGGCTTTTGCTTGTGTCCGCACTGTGTCCGTTTTTGGGGCCATTCAGAAGCACGAGCCGTCGCTAAAGAGCAGCCCTGTTTGGGCGCGAGACCTCGAGGGATCGCCAGCCAGGCACATGCGCCGTCATCAACGCCTTAAAAAGGCGGCCGTGGTTCGGCACGCGCAGGTGAAGCAGTTCGTGGGCAACGACGAAATCCTGGAAGCTGTCCGGCTCATCGAGAAGATCGGCCGCCAGCGTGATCGTGCCCGCGCTTGAGCACGAACCCCATTTGCGCGTCATCCGTTGAACGCGGACAAGGCGGGGATTAACTCTTAGCTTGATCGCCCATCGGGCGACGCGCTGTTTGAGCGCGTCTTGTTCTGATAGATACTTTGCCATGACCAAATCATTAGCCCAAGGCCCGCAAGCTTTTGCGGAAGGGGTTGAAGAGCGAAGAGCCTCAGGCACTGCACGAGGCACGGAAGTTCGTTGTTCATCACCTTCATCAGCTGCGACTTCTGCAAACCGGAAACGAGCGGCG
>Ga0194051_1000501_pt1 | contig 22133 bp, 17 predicted proteins | sample SepL2320m_MetaG_FD_161275 | JGI IMG/M metagenome (GOLD analysis project Ga0194051, IMG submission 161275) | Anoxic zone freshwater microbial communities from boreal shield lake in IISD Experimental Lakes Area, Ontario, Canada - Sep2016-L239-20m | ecosystem: Environmental > Aquatic > Freshwater >... | reverse complement strand
GTGGTGGATACGGCGGCGGCGGTGGCGGCCGTGGCGGCGATCGCTACTAGCATTCGTTTTGCTGGCAAAAAAATTTTGTTTTTCCAGCGTGTCTCTTGCCAAACAACTTTGTCAAGCATTGCAACACCGCAGGAGTTGGGATCAACCGTCCCAACTCCTGCGGGTTCTGCAAAACAGTCGATCAACTTTCTTCCAGCAGATTTCTTAGACCACTCACTCAAAAATAAAACCAAAGAACTCCCTGATGCCTCCTCCAAAAAGCAAGTTCGCCAAGTTCGCCAAGAAAAAAGCCAAGCCCCGTCTGAAGGTCAAACGCCGCGATCCCATCTTCGTTGATGGCGAACGTCCTCGGCCAATGTTCGTTGACTACAAAGACATGGAGTTGCTGGGAAAACTCGTCAACCGCCAAGCCAAGATTCTAGGCCGACGCAAAAGTGGCTGCACCGCTGCGAGTCAGCACGCTGTCACGAGTGCAATTAAGCGAGCGCGATTTATGGCGCTCTTGCCGTTTGTCGGAGAGTGAGCGAGTGAACGGCCGCGCAAATACCGGCAAACTATCTGCTGCTTCTGAAGCCTCGACTGCTGGGGAGCAATCCCACGTCTCCTTGCCAATTGCAATAGCTTTTTTGCCGACGGGTGCTTTCCAAGTCTCGCGGCGAACAGAGTTTCGGGATACTGACGCTGCTGGAATCGTCCACTTTTCAGCCTTTTTTTTCTGGATGGAATCAGCAGAGCACGAACTGCTTCGCCACGTTGGCATTCTTGTTGTCGATCCCCAGGCCGACGGAACAACGTTGAGTTGGCCTCGTGTTTCAGTCACCTGCGATTACAAGTCAGCAGTGAGATTTGGCGACGAGCTTTCCATCGGTGTTTGCATCGAGAAGATTGGCCGCTCGAGCATCACCTACGGCTTTCGTTTTGAGCATCAAGGCCGATGGGTGGCGCAGGGGCGTGTCGTTGCCGTACGATGTCGCGTGAATCCTAATGAATCGCTTCAATCCGTGCCGATAGCGGCCGAGACCATTCTCCGACTGAAACCTTTTTGTGTTGACTGACAGCGTTCCGGGCAATCCCCTGCCAGTGTCGAGGATCATGTGCTTGAGGTTGATTGCCTAACACAACAGTTCAGTATGCCGAGCGGATTGCTGCGGGTGCTCAACGGCGTTTCGTTCCGTCTCAAAGCCACAGAGCGACTGGCTATCATGGGGCCGAGCGGTTCCGGTAAGAGCACGCTATTGTCGATCTTGGGTGCGCTGGAGAAGCCAACATCGGGAACGGTGCGGCTCGGCGGTGTCGACATCGGCGGTCTGGATATGGCCGGCCGCGCAGCGTTTCGTAACCAACAGATCGGCTTTGTTTTTCAAGAACACCATCTGCTTGCTGGTTGTACGGCGCTTGATAATGTTTTGCTGCCGGCCTTGGCCACGGGGTGCGTGTCGCCGTCTATGGTCGTTTGCGCAGAAGGCTTGCTGGCTCGCGTAGGCTTGGCCAACCGGGCCCACCACATGCCTGCGGAACTCTCCGGTGGCGAGCGACAGCGAGTGGCTGTGGCGCGGGCGCTGAGCCTTTCGCCGCAACTGATTTTGGCCGATGAACCCACAGGACAGCTCGATGCGCAGGCCGCCGCAAGCGTGAGTGATCTGCTCGTGGAAATGGCGAATGAATTGGGAAGCATTCTTATTGTTGCAACCCATTCACAAAGCGTTGCAAGCCGCATCGGTAGCATTTGTCAACTGCATAGTGGACTTCTCTTGCCATGATCGACCCCACACAAAGCCCCCCTGCCCCGCCTCTGGGCAGCCCTTCGAACACCGCTGGGGCCATGACGGGCATCGCCGGGCTTTCCCTCCGCCTACTCTGGCAGTGGTGGCCGCAGGCGGCTGCCCTGACGCTGGCGTGCGGGATTGTGGCGGCAACGATCTCTGGGGCGATGGGCGTTGCAGACTCTCTGCAACGCGGATTGCACGGCCTCGCCCTAGCGCGACTCGGACAGATTGATGCGGCAGTGCTGACGGAAGATTTTTTTCGAAGGCAGCTTGCCCGTGAGTTGGCTGACATGAATGAGGCTGGCGACTCTTTTGCGACTGGCTCGCCTGCTCATATCGTGCCGGCTATCGTGCTGAGCGTGTCGCTGGAAACCGTCCGATCGGCGGGCGCAGGTGAGCCGACTGGCTCGGCCGCCGAATATCTTTCGGAGGTTGGAGCCACACTTTTGGCCTGCGAGGATCCTGCCCTGCTGGGCTTCATGCCCACGCCCGATATTCTTTTGCCAGACACTGCTGCAATCAATGAGACGCTCGCCCAAACACTCAACGCCCGCGTTGGTGACACGCTGATCATCCGCATCGCGACGCGCTCCGATGTGCCAGCCGACAGCCCGCTGGGCATTCGCTCAGCCGACTCAACTGGCCGCCGCTTGCGTGTGAATCAAATTTTGCCCCGCCAGGGCATTGGCCAGTTTTCCCTGCGACCAACGCAGGTGACTGGCGGATTGGCTCTTACAACGCTGGCCACAGCGCAGGAAATTTTACGTCGCGGCGATGTGGCCAACACCATTATCGGCACGGCTTTTTTAGGAAATGAATCTAGCCAGACCAGTGCATGGTTGGAGCAGCATCTGGCTCCCGGGCTTGAAGATTATGGCCTGTCACTTCGATCCCCCAGTGAGTCAGAGGGCCTGCGGCTTTCGAGTCGCCGGCTGATCCTTTCACCCGAAATCGATCGCGCGGCCCAGCAGATCCTAGCCCCGCTGGGCGGCACTCCGTCGCTTGTTTTTTTAGCCAATTGCATGTCAATGATTGACCAAGCAGGGAGTAGCGCTGAACGCATCAAAACGCCAGCGAGCATTCCCTATTCGACTGTGATCGGCATCGAGAGCACTTCGCTGCCGGTTGGCGATCTCGTCGACGACGCCAATCAGAGACTTCAACTGCCCGGCCCCGAGGAGATCGTGATCAACCGCTGGATGGCCCATGACTTTGCCCAGCAAGGCCGCCCTGTGGCGATTGGAGACACGATCGAGGTGCACTTTTTTCTCCCCGAAACACTCCACGGTCGAGTCGTAGAAACATCCTGCCGGCTACGGGTCAGCGGCATTGCCGCGATGCGAGGGGCTGCCGTTGCCCGCTCTCTCGTCCCCGATGTGGCGGGAATTACTGACGAAAAGTCGATTGCCGACTGGGATCCTCCCTTCCCATTTGACGCCGCACGCGTGCGCACAACGCCACCCCAGGATCAGGACGATCGCTACTGGAAAGAGTACGGCACGACCCCGAAGGCATTTGTATCGCTAACGCTGGCGCGGCGATTGGCTGGCAGTCGTTTTGGAAAAACAACCGCCTGGCATCTACGGCCCAATGTCTCGGTGGCCTCTTTGGATGCCGACTCGCAAAAACTTCCAGTCGCCATTCACGATGCAGAGTCGACGCTCGGCCAGTCACTAGCCGCTGCGATAAAACCTGCTGCTGCTGGCATTACAACGCTGCCACTGCGAACGCTCGCCCTGACTGCTGCCAAGGGATCGACGCCATTTGGTGGACTTTTCCTCGGGCTTTCAAGTTTTGTGGTGGCAGCCGGTCTGATTCTGGAATGGTTGCTCTTTACTCTCTTAGTGGCCTCACGGCGACGCGACATTGGCATCTTGTCGGCGATTGGCTGGTCGCCAGGTCGGATTGCGAGGCTCCTAGTTTTTGTCGGCGGCAGCGCGGCAGTGACGGGGATCTTGATTGGCACTCTTGTCGGCCCGTTGTGGTCGTGGCTTTTACTCGCATGGCTTGCAAAAGCGTGGACTCAAAGCGTGGCGACTGGTTCGCAGCAAGTGTTTGGGGCTGACTGGCCGTCGCTGGCTGCGATCTGGCCGGGGGCTCTCGTCAGTGGTCTTCTTTCGCTTCTGGCCATCTGGTGGGCGTCGCAGCGAGCAGCACGAATGCTGCCGCTGACACTCTTAAAAGGAACGGCCGATGATCTTAGGTGTCATTCGGCTCGGATCGGCCGCGCCTGTGGAGCTATCGCGGGCCTTTCGCTTTTGTCCCTGATGACAGTCCTCTGGATTGCCAGCCGCGTGGATGCTGCATTGGCTCCGGGGCTTTTTTTTCTCTCCGGAGCGTTGGCCCTCAGCGGCTTGTTGGCGGTCGCGCGGTGCGCACTGCCTGGCAGACGCATCGGCCAACGGCAACCCCTCCGCACACTAGGAGCCTTGGCCTGGCGAGGATTGGCTCACAGCCCATCCCGCACATTTTCCGTCGTAGCCATTGTTGCGATGGCTGAGTTTCTCATCGTAGCGGTCTCTTCCTTTGCACTCTCAAGCGCGCACGTGCCGAATGACCCACGCGGGCCAACCGGCGGCTGGACCTTTCTGGCCAGTTTTGGCAAAGCGACCAGCATCGATCCCACCGATCCCCAGACGCAATCGTCGCTGGGTCTTACGGAGAGCCAGAGCGAATCGCTGGCCCGTTGTACCGTCGCATTGATCCGCTCAAATGACGGGGACGATGCCAGCTGCACCAATCTGTTTGCTCCCGCAAAGCCAACCGTGCTGGGGCTGGGGCCTGCGTTCATCGCTCGCGGTGGGTTTCGGTTTGTCGATCACGCGACGCACTCGCCTGCAATGCCCCTCGACCGAAAAAACCCTTGGCTCTTGCTTGAAGCCATGCCTCCGCCTGAGTTCAAACCTCCCCTGCCTCGGGCAGTGCAGCCGATTCCAGCCATCCTCGATCAGGCAACGGCACAGTGGGGATTGAAGCTCGGGGGCGTTGGCTCAGTCTTTGCTTTGCCAGATGAAACAGGGGCCACGATTGAGTTTGTCATCGTCGGACTTTTGGAGCCGGGTATTTTGCAGGGCGCGATACTTATCTCGGAAAAGAATTTTGTGAGAATCTTTCCGGCTCGCTCTGGATATGCGTTGGCCCTCGTCGATGGATCGGGGAGAGAAAATCATTCACAGGGAGCGGCCGGGAGACAGTCATCGCTGCTCGAAAAAGCCTCCGTAACAACCGGCCTGAGAGCAGCCTGGGCCGATTCAGTCGTGACACTTGAACCCACGGCTACTCGTCTCGATCGGCTGTACGCCGTGCAAAATATATTTTTGGCAGGCTTTCAGGCCCTTGGCACGCTGGGGCTTTTGCTCGGCACAGCCGGCGTGGCTGCCGTTTCCATGCAGGGAGTTCTGGAGCGAGTTGGTGCTTTTGCACTGCTGCGGGCAGTTGGATTTACGCTCGTGCGGATCCGCCAGATCATCCTCTTGGAGACCGCGATCATGGTTGGCATTGGCCTAATGATTGGCACTTTGTCGGGCTGTCTCGCTGTAACGCCGTCGCTCGTGCAAGGCCGTGCGAGCGTGCCGCTGGGATGGATTGTAGCGACATCGGGACTCTCCCTGCTGACCGCGATTGCCGCCGGACTCTTTGCTGCTAGCCAGGCAACGATTCCCACCAGACCACAGCACAGCTAAACGCTCGACGTGATTCACGCTCGAACGCCTTTTGTGCCTTTGCCACCGGCGGTCGCCTGAGGATACTCTGCTGCCATGGCTCCCATACACATCCTTGTGATTCTGCCTCGCTGGGTTGGCGACTTCGTCATGGCCACGCCGATGCTGCGCGCCCTGCAAAACCACTTTGGTTCAAGGGCACGGATCAGCGGTGTCTGTAAGCCCCTATTTGCCGACCTGCTTGAGGGCACTTCGTGGCTCGACAAAATAGTTTTTTACGACCGTCGTAGTCGGGATCCTGCCAATAGATTTGCCGCTGTAGCACGGAAGTTGCGCGATGACAGGGCCGACATTGCCTTGATTGTGCCCAACTCCCTCTCCACTGCTGCCCTCGCCTTTGCCGGTGGGGCCAAGCGACGCGTCGGCTACTCGCGACACTGGCGACGACTTTTGCTCACCGATCCGCTCACACCACCCCGCCAAGGATTTCGCATCGAACCCGCCTCGCCTGCCGGCCAGGCGATGGACCTTGCCGCGCATATCGGCGTGCCGCGCATGCCACTGACACTTGAACTGGCCACGACATCGGCCGATGAACGCTTGACCGATGGCATACTTGGCCGACTCTTTCCCGGCAGCATGACCGATGGTCAATGCGTTTCCGGCAGTCCCCTCATCGTGCTCAACGACAACGGCGCCTATGGCCCTGCCAAAGCGTGGGGCCATCTCAAATGTGCACAGCTCGCTCGCTTCACGCTCGATCGTTTTCCGACGGCCCGAGTGCTTGTTCACTGCGGACCGGGCGATCGCGACGAGGCTCGCTCGGTTGTCGCCTTTGCCAATCACCCAGCGGTACAAAGTTTAGCCGACGAACCAGAATTACCGTTTGGTCTTTCCAAGGCCGTGCTGCGGCGGGCGGCCGTGCTTGTGACTTCCGACAGCGGGCCGCGTCACATCGCAGCGGCCTTTCAAACACCAACGGTTGTGCTGCTGGGGCCGATCGACCCGCGGCTGAGTCGCTCCGATCAGCGGCACTTAGTTGAGATGCGGCTGGACCTCTCCTGCTCCCCCTGCGGCAAGCGAATCTGCCCGCTCAAGCATCACGATTGCATGCGGCTGCAGACCGTGGAAGATGTGGGAAAGGCAGTGGTGCAACTGCTGGAACATACTTGGCTTCAAAACGCTTGAGACAGGAACTAAAAATGTTGCAATTTTTGGGAATGCTGGCCGCGATTGCTTTGACGGCTGTTTGCTGGGGCGTCTATGGGCCTGTCTTGCACTTTGGCCGTGAAGCCATGCACTCCCCTTTGCGACCGTTTGTCTGTGTCGGGCTGGCCTACTTTCTGATCGCCGTGCTGATCCCGCTGGTGCTGCTTGTGCGTAGCGGTGAACGCGGCCGCTGGTCGAGCGTGGGCGTTTTTTGGAGTTTGATCGCTGGCGCGGCAGGCGCCTTAGGCGCACTGGGCGTGATTCTTGCACTCAATTTCGGCGGCAAGCCGATCTATGTGATGCCTCTGGTGTTTGGCGGAGCACCAGTGGTCAACACGCTCTTGACGGCCGCGATGAACAAGTCGTTCAACCAGCTTAAAGCACCGTTTTTGGCAGGCTTGATTCTCGTGATCACTGGCGCCGTCACAGTGCTTGTCTTTAAGCCGCATCCTCAGGCCGTTGAGCCCGTTGCTCGAGCCGTGGCAACAGTCGCCAGTGATCTGGCTGTTGCCCCGAGCGATGAGCCGCCGCTAGTCGCAACGGTCGGCAAGCAGACAGAACGCTTTGTCGAAGTGCTGTTGAGTGTGGCGATGGCAATGGTCTGCTGGGGTGCGTATGGACCTGTGCTCCACCGTGGGCAGATGTCGATGGAGGGGAGTCGTTTACGACCCCTGATCTGTATTGGCGGCGCCTATTTTTTAATTGCCGTGCTCGTGCCGCTGGCTCTCTTATCGCCGCTGGCCGATAAAGGCACGTGGGATGTTGCTGGGGGTCTTTGGAGCCTGGCGGCTGGTTCACTGGGCGCCCTTGGGGCGCTTGGTGCCATCCTCGCCTTCGCCTGTGGCGGTAAGCCTTTGACTGTCATGCCGGTTGTGTTTGGCTGTGCCCCTGTCATCAACACGCTGACAACGCTGGCCTTTGCCCACACGCAGCGAAGCGATGTCAGTCCCTGGTTTTTAGCCGGCATGCTGGTGGTGGCGATGGGGGCCGTAATGGTCCTCATCTTTGGGCCGCGTGGCCATAGCCCGGTCAAGCAACCTGCCTGAGTTTTCTGCCTTGAGATTCCTGCTAGCTATTCTTGGCAGAGGGTCTTGGATCGCGTGAGGCTCCCTTGCGTGCCCTGAGTCATGTGCCTCGGGTGTTGCCAAACCAGGCGATATGGTGTCGAGGAGCGAGTTGAATCTGCACTCGGCGACATTCTTTTTCCAGCCACGCTGTCGTCTGTGCCAATTCTTCGATCGACTTCCCCTGCGGCATAAACATCACGCGGTCGCGATCGACCCTGCCTTGAGAAATCCCCAGATCATCGAGCCACAAACAGGCTTCTTTGAGATCATCGGGAGTATCGATGACAAATTTCAGTTGGTAGGGACCCATGGCCATCAAAGCGTGAAGCACATCGTCGCGACGCCTACTCGCTACGTGCCGCCGCTGCCAATCTCCCGGCGTCGTGGCCGGCGGGCCAGAGGAGGACAATTTGGGACTGATCGACATCAAGTCGGCGATCGCTCCTGGCTCTGCTGACGCAGCGCGAATTGCCGGTAGAACAGTCCCAGCCGTTTCGATCGTCACATGCACGCCCGACTGCCGCAGGCCCCAACACAAGTCGACAATCTCCGGAAAAATCAGCGGCTCTCCACCAGTAACAACGAGATGCGATATTCGCAGCCCGACTACTTCCGCATGCAGTGACTCGACCGTCCGGTATTCACCAGTTGGCTCCCACGATGCAAACGGCGTGTCACACCAATGGCACCGCAGATTGCAACCGCTGACACGCACAAATGTGCTGGGCGTGCCGGCCAGCAAGCCCTCTCCTTGCAGCGAGGTGTAGATTTCAGCGATGCGCACAGTTGGTTTTTCTCCGAGATGTCAAACAGAATACTGGCGGCCCTGACCGTGGCTAGAGCGCGGATCAATCGCACCGGCTGCCTGAAATCCGGCCGCTCGTAGCAAACAGGAGTCGCAGCCATGACAGGGTCGGCCATCATCATCGGGATCGTAACAGCTTGTGGTGAGTCCATAATCAAGCTTGAGCAATAAACCAAGTTGAATGATTTTGACCTTCGTGAGGCTCACCAGCGGCGCAAGAATCTCGATTGGCTCTCCTTCAATGCCGGCCTTTGTGGCCAGCCGCGAAAGCTGGGCGAAAGCCCGCAGGAATTCTGGCCGGCAATCGGGATAGCCACTGTAGTCAACTGCATTGACGCCCAGCACGATCGCATGAGCACCACGAGCTTCGGCCAGACCTAATGCTAAAGAGAGAAAAATGGTGTTGCGGGCTGGCACATAGGTGAGGGGAATGCCATGGGTCATTTCAGATTCCAAACGGCCCTTGGGTATGGCCAGGCTTGGATCGGTGAGCGCGCTTCCGCCAAAGGCAGCCAGATCAACTGCCAGCGTGAAGTGATCGCTGATCCCAAGGGCACTGGCCACGGCCCGAGCCGAATCGAGCTCTACGCGATGCCGCTGGCCGTAGTCGATGGTGAGGGCTGTCAACGCAAAACCCTGCCGGCAGGCCCATGCCGCAGCGGTGGCCGAGTCGAGGCCTCCGGAAAGAAGGACAACGGCTCGTTTTTTTTGCCTACAATCGTGGCCTGCACCAGTCGTTTGTGCGCCGCTCAAGAGGGGTTCTTTTAGTGGCTCGTCATTCATGTCAGAATCTTCTCCATCATGAGCATTAATATTCAACCGCCGTCACGAGAACAACTGGAAACCTTCGCCAATCAGTTTCGCAAGCGTGACTATACGATTGAAATCATCTGTCCAGAGTTTACGTCGATGTGCCCGAAGACTGGCCAGCCTGATTTTGGAACGCTCTCTTTGCGGTACATTCCAGAGATGCTCTGCGTCGAACTCAAGAGCCTCAAATTATACTTACAGGCCTTTCGGAACGAAGGCATCTTCTATGAGAACGTCACCAACCGCATATTCGATGATCTCATCGTCGTCTTATCGCCTCGGCAATTAACCCTCGCGGCTCACTTCACGCCCAGGGGCGGCATTTCTTCTCGCCTCATTGTTTCGTATCCCTCCGGCCAGCACCTTCCTGCTCCATCGTAAGAGGCTTGCATTATGGCTCGAACTCCCGCAGTTCTACTCTCTGCCCTCGCAGACGAATCAGCCTTTCACCTCACAGCCATAGAACAGTTTTCTGCATTGGCAGCGCTTGGGCTTGAGTATTACAGCCTGCGATTCATTGATGTCGGCCGCGGCATTAAAAATGTGATGAAGCTCACGCTTTCCGACATTCAAAAAATTCGTCACCTCGAGGATGCGTATGGACTCAATGTTGCCTCCATCGCTTCGCCACTTGGAAAAATAAAACTGCTCGACAAGCCGGACGGCAGCAAAAACACATTTGTGCCGTGGAAGCAGTATCTGGCCAAGGATGTCTTGCGGGCCTGCGAATTGGCCCACGCCTTTGAAACAAAATTGATCCGGGGGTTTTCATTTTATCCGCCTCGCGGAGCCAAGCCCGCCGACTATCTCGAAGAAGCCGTTGATCGGATCGGCCAGATTGCCGAGGCCTGCCACCGCTCTGACCTCACCTTCGGGTTAGAGGTAGAGGCCAATCTTGTCGGCCACACTGGCGAACTCCTTGCCGAAATTCACCGTCGCGTCAACCATCCCGGCCTCGTGCTCGTCTTTGACGCGGCCAACCTCATCGTGCAGGGCTTTTCGACGGCAGAAGTTTACCGGCAATGGGAAGCGATGAAGCCCGGCTTGGGCTGGTTGCACATCAAGGACTATCAAAAAGAGAAGGTCTCGGGCAAGGCCCGCGGTAAGCATGTCGACGAAAATGGGCTGGGCAATTTTGTACCCGCCGATCTGGGCGCAGGTGGACACGAGCGAATTCTCACCGACCTAGCCACGATCCTGCCAGCCTTGACCAAAAAGCTGGAACGGCGGGGCATCCCCGGCGTGTTTGTTGATCTTGAGCCGCACGTGCGCGGGGGCGGTCAGTTTGGTGGCACCAGTGGCCCCGATGGCATGGGCATCGCATTGCGAGGCCTTTGCAAAGTGCTCGACAAAACCAATGTCGGTTATCATCTTCGCGACTTTGACGATCTGCTGGCAGCCCGTGGCCTCTAGCAGCGATGCACAGGTCTGAGTTTCTGCCGATGCGTTGGCCGACGGCGACTTGAATCTGACGGAGAAGACAATTTTCATGAGCGATACGACAGAGCCGGGTAGCTATTTTGTCGCCAATTATCCGCCGTTTTCCCAGTGGCACGCCGCTGCTGTCCCGGCTGTTTTGCAGGCCTTTGCCGCAGAGCCCACCTGCCAACCGCTGGGGCTCTATGTGCACATTCCGTTTTGTCGTAAGCGGTGCAAGTTTTGTTATTTCCGCGTCTACACCGACACCTCTGCCTCGGAAGTGGAACGGTATTCACAGGCTTTGGCCCGTGAGGCAGCAGTGGTAGCGGCTTGTCGTGCTATCGCCGGTCGTACACTGCGATACGTCTATTTCGGTGGCGGCACGCCTTCGTTCCTGAGTGTCAAGCAGCTGGAGCGTTTGGTCGCCGGGTTGCATAAAAGTTTTGGCTGGATGGATGCCGAAGAGGTCACCTTTGAATGCGAGCCGGGAACGCTGGCAGAGCCAAAGGTCCACTCGCTGAAAGCCCTCGGCATGACACGGATCTCGCTGGGGGTTGAAAACTTCGACGATGCTATCCTCGAGGCCAATGGCCGCGCGCATCTTTCGGCCGAGATTCTTCGAGCGTGGGACTGGATCAAGGCGGCAGAGTTTGACAGCACAAATGTTGATCTGATCGCCGGCATGCTGGGAGAAACATTTGAAAGCTGGCAGCGCACCGTCGAGCAAACGTTCGCCTTGGAAGCCGACAGTGTCACGATCTATCAGTTGGAACTCCCGCTCAATACAACATTTGTGCGTGATGCCCGCGACACGGGCACCTCCACCGCAGTCGCGGACTGGGAAACCAAACGCGCCTGGGTCGACTGGGCATTTGAGTTTTTTCTGAGTCGCGGCTACGCCGTGTCGAGCGCGTACACCCTCGTGCGCGACCCGGTCCGCGTGCACTTTCATTACCGCGACATGCTCTGGGAAGGGAGCGACCTTGCCGCGCTTGGCGTGGCCAGTTTTGGCCATCTGTCTGGTGTCCACTATCAAAATGCAACCCACTGGGACGACTACCTAGCCTCCATCGACGCCGGTCAGTTACCGATCGAGCGTGGCCTCTGTCCGAATCAGCGGCAACTGCTGATCCGTGAAATGGTGCTCGGGCTCAAGCGAGGCACACTCGACACAGGTCGACTCGGCCGCAAGTTTGGCATCGATCCGCTGGTTGAATGGTCCGCCCAGTGGCAATCGTTACTCTCCGAAGGCCATCTCGAGCAGATTGTTCCTCAGCCGATCCTCACGCGTCGTGGACTGCTTCATGTTGATTCCCTCCTGCCCCGCTTTTTTGACAAGCCGTGATGCCGCTGCCTTGTCAAGTCGAGCTCGCGGGCGAATGGGGCGGGTTGCGGAGTCTTTAACCTTTATTTTAGGCGGCGAAAAACCGCCGTTCTTCGAACGGTGGTTGTCCGGTTCAAGATTGTGGCAGGTGGGTGTCACACTTCGGGCGTCTGCGCTAGAATAGGGTGCCCAAAAACTCTGCTCCCACCAAAACACACTGACACTCACGAGGGTTTTCGTGCACGACTTTTCTGCGGCTATGCCCGCAGCCACTGATAGATCGACTGGCACTCCGGAAGCCAGCCTAGCTGATCGCGAAGCGGCCGCTGATAGACAAGCTTTATTGAGTCCCGCCTGCCCTGATTCCAAGCCGCTGCGGGAACGGTTACGGGCAATGGCGGCAGGTCTTGTCTCTGCGTGGCGTACCGAAGGCATGCCGACGGCGGCAAAAACGGCCGCCGGTTTACGGAGCCACGCCGAGACGCTCGTGCAACGGGCTCACGCAGAAACAAAACACATTGGCTGGACGATGGTTACCATCGTGTCGGAACACTGGCGGGAGCGGATCAGTAGAGGCTCCTCCGGAAGGCGGTTGCTCCTGCTTCCTGACTGTCCGCTGGCAGGCCAGTCTGTCAACTCCGACGTTCCTCACGCGATGCCAAAAGCCTGCGGAACTGCCTGCGCGATTTCCACGATCTGGGCGGCAGCCCGTGACGGTGGCTGGGTTGTGGAGTCCACATCGCAGGCCGTACCGGCGATTGGTTCGCTTTTGACAGGCCAGTACGATGGCATTCTCGGCGTGGCGAGGTTGCCCGATCTAGAAAAGGCGTTTGCAATGCTGCCAGCTTTTTCGTTGCCTGTTGCAGCAGTGCCATTTCAAGATTTCGTTGCCGTTTCTGCGCAGAGCCCATTTCCCAACTGTGCGGCTGCGATGAAAGCCAGCGCCATTGATGTTGAATGGGTGCTGGGTCTGCTGGGCGTGGCCGGCGAGGGATCGCTGCCGGTAGCCGACTATCTGCCCTTGCTGCAGGAAGCGTCAAGTATGTTTACGCCTGCCAACCTTGAGGGTTTGGCTGAGCGTTTAGGGCTGGGCAACGCCTTTGGCAATTCTACCTCGACTGACAGGTTCGCAGATCGTCAGAGGCACGCGAGTGTGCAGTCCGGGTTCACGCCACTGGTGGCGACGGCCGGAATGGCGGGAGAGTTTCTGGCTCGGGGCGGTAAGTTTTTGCGGCCCTTTATCACGCTTGCGGCTTTCGATGCCGTTGGAGCTGACCGCAGACTACGAGGGCTGACAACTGCGGAGGTGATTAATGGTGAGGCTGTTCGCGAATCGGTCAAGGCCGCTGCTGTGGCCATTGAAATTTTCCACAAAGCATCGCTTGTGCACGATGACATTGAAGACGATGACCAAATGCGTTACGGGCAGGCAACGCTGCATGTCGAGCGCGGCGTGCCGTCCGCAATCAATGCCGGAGATTACCTCCTCGGGCTGGGGTATCGAATTGTTTCTTCGCTGCCTGGCATCGACGCTGAAACTCAGCGTGAACTAGTGGCGATCCTTGCCGATGCCCACTTGCGACTGGCGCAAGGCCAAGGGGCAGAATTGTGGTGGCGGGATGCTGGCGATAAGCAACTTTCTCCTGCAGAGTCGCTGGCCATTTACGGTCTCAAAACATCTCCTGCATTTGAGGCGGCTGTGACGATCGGCATTCGGCTCGCTGGCCTCAAGCCAGCCGAGGCCGGCGCGATCGACCGCTACTCGCTTCATGTTGGCACAGGCTTTCAGGTACTCAACGACCTTAAAGACTGGTGCGGTGATCTGGAAAATAATCGACGTGCGGCAGGGGATGTGCTGGGGGGGCGGCCCACGGTGCTTTGGGCACTAGCGCTGGCTCGACTCTCCTCAAGTGATGCCCAGCGACTTTTGGCATTGGCCCAATCGGTGAGCCACCACCGATCGCCCGAACTTCTGACAGAGGAGTTGATCGTCGAGGCAATTGCCGAGATCAGAAGACTCTACACTCGGGCCGATGTCTTTACGCAAACAGCCCTCATTCTTGAAGAGCAGCGAACGCTGGCAGCGGCAGCGGCAGCCACATGCCGGTTTGGACACCTACGCGACGTGCTTGAATTTCTATTAGATCTAGCTGTACCTGAGCGGGCGGCGTCGCAGTTTTTGGCCTGATCCTTGCAGTGCTTCGGGGTTACGGCAAACAATAGCCCGCCCAACTATCGTTCCCCTCTGCTACGGTCGCTCCCTCTGAGGCGTTACCCGAATGTCAAATCTTCCTGCTACTCATGCCTCTTCGTCTTATGATCCTATTGCCCGGGCTACCAAACTCATTCAGCTTTTTTGTACGCCGGTCGATCAGTTTGGAATCTTAGAGAGCGCTGGGCCTGACGAGGTGCCGCAACCGTGGCGCCGCCTGTTGAATCACCAGAGCCACATGACCGTCGCCATGGAGCGATTTTATAGTGCACCGGTTAGACTCAAAGTCATTTCACAGTGTACCGGAACAGGAACCGCCGATCGCAAGCCTACTCCTGCGGACTGGTATGCTCGAGAAATCCTCCTGCTTGATCCACTGGGCAAGGTGGTTCAATACGGCGTTGTGCGACTCGATCTCAGGCAGTTGAATGCTTCAACGTTAACCGCTGTGCTCGCGGCAGAGATTCCCCTCGGACGGATTCTCATCGCTGCCGGTGAGCTTCTAGAAGTCCAGCAAGTGCAACTGCTTCGAGTGGTTCCGGGCCCGCATCTAGCGGGACTTTTGCGTGGCGATACGCAGCGGCTAGCGACGTCCACAAGCACTGAGTGGGGTCCAACATTTGGCCGCGTTGCAACGATCCTGCTGGCCGGGCAACCGGCCATAGAACTCTTAGAAATTGTCGCGCCGTGTGCCACTCGAGGGGGCGCTGTTGCTGAAATATCCTGATCTGCTTTTACGTCAGTTTTTCAACGAGAGTCAGCTCGCTATTCATTCCTGCGACCCGTCAAGAAAATATTTTTGCCGATTCGGGCGCTTTGCTTAAAGTCTTGCTTACAAGCCGTTTGCGTCGATTGGGTCGATATTGACTCCGTGCGCAAGATGGCTGTACAGTCGGGTTTCTGGCAAGGATGGCAAGCCGGGTAGCGACGAGAGGAATTGGAGTCCTTTTTTGCTACTCTCCAGCCGCTTGGGTCCTTGGATCAGCTCGCGTTTGTCACTTGCCGAGAGACGCGGAGGGATTGGGTCGATTGCGATGGAATTGGCAACGAGATGGCAACAAGGAGGCCTAGGTGTTTGGGGCTCCCTCGCGGACGAGGAGCGTTCTAAAGACCGTTTTGACTAGCCGCACCACGGCTAGGGAGAGGGTGATAGTTCATGCAAAAGACTGTTTACACAACCGGCGAAGCCGCCAAGATTTGCAAAGTGAGTCAGCAGACGATCATTCGTTGTTTTGACTCTGGACAATTGAAGGGATTCAGGGTGCCCGGTAGCCGATTCCGTCGGATACCGAGGGACCAGTTGTTTTTGTTCATGCGGGATAACGGTATTCCGACTGACGCGCTTGAAAGTGGTCGCCGAAAGATCCTCGTGGTCGACGACGACCAAGATCTTGTCGAACTGATCACCGATGTGCTCGAGCGGGACGGCCGCTTCGAAACACGCAGTGTCAATAATGGGTTTGACGCTGGCATGATGGTCAAGGATTACCGCCCCGACTTAATCGTGCTTGATGTCATGCTCCCAGACATCAATGGCAAGGAAGTTTGCCAGCGTGTTCGCAGTGATTCGACTATGGACGAGGTGCGAATCATTTGCATCTCGGGCATGTGCGAACCCGATAAGATCGAAGACCTGAAGGCTTCCGGCGCTAACGAATTCCTGCAGAAGCCTTTCGAAGCAGAGATGCTTGTTGATCGGATCTGCGGCCTGCTTGACATCGAGTCGGTCACGGCCGGTTCATAAGCGGTTTTTTTGGCCCTCAGCGGTTTGACTTTTTGTTCGCAGAAATGTGGGTGTACGGTACGTGTCGCACAGCGGGTATTCCGGTGTCTGGCTTTTGCTGCAACACACAGCTTCGCTTGATCTTGCGCTGCCGGTTCCGCGTCAGGCCTGTTTAGGCCTGACGCGGGCCGTGCTTGCCCAACCCGACGCAATTGGTTGCGCGGATGTGCTGCTCTCCGCTGAGCTTTCATCGCGAATCTGGCTGTTTGCCGGAGATGATCCGGCTGTGGCCGCCTGGCTTGCCCAGTATGAGTCTACCGTGAAGCTTGTTGTTGGCCTCTTGCCCAGCGAGTCTCAATCGCCTGCGGCGGTTCATACACGCGACGGATTGCTGGGACGGCATTTGGCTGAGTCGATCGTGATACCCGGTTCTACCCCGTTTGGTGAGCGCGTTCTTTTTCTCCAAGGAGCTGCTTGGGACGCATTGGCGACCCCCCCCTCGGGGGAGAGCCAGCAGCCTCGGTCTTTGAGTGCCGTCGTTCTGGCTGACCGTTGTGAGCGTGGCGACGTCTTGCTGGCACATCTCAAGGCCCATCCATGGCGTCCCTCTTCGGCTGCATTGCTTGCTCGGAATGGCAATGCGATCCTTGGCAAAACGGAGGATGTGCCGTCGCTTGAGTCACTGGTTTTACGCGATGCGATCGCAATGGCGTTATCGATGAACAAACAAACTGTCGCATTTGAGCAGGCAGTTGCGGAAGCCAGACTCGAATCGATGCGCGAACTGGCGTATGGAGCCGGCCACGAAATCAATAATCCGCTGGCCAATATCGCGACACGTGCCCAGGCGCTCTTACTCGACGAAAAAGATTCCGAACGACGGCGGCGATTGGCCACAATCGTGGATCAATCCTTTCGGGCTCGTGATATGATCGGCGGCCTGATGCTCTTTGCTCGGCCGCCGAAGTCACAGCCCGCTGCCACAGATGTGGGGAGCATCATGCTGGCTCTGGTCGATTCAATCGCCCCGCTGGTAGCCAGCCGCCACGCCCGACTGGAATACAGCCCGCCCCCAGTGCCAATTGAAGTTGTTGTAGACCGTTCACAGATTGAAGAGGCCCTGAGAGCCATTGCTGTCAATGCTCTGGAGGCGATTGCCGACGGCGGTAGGGTTGTGCTGGCAGCGTGCCACCGCATCTCAGGTGGTGAGGCACGATGCGTGGTCTCCGTCACCGATGAAGGCCGGGGCATGGATGCCGAAACGAAACGCCGGGCCTTTGATCCATTTTTTAGTGGCCGCGAGGCCGGCCGCGGGGCCGGACTGGGGCTGTCCAAGGCCTGGCGACTGATCGAAGCGAGTGGAGGCACCGTGACACTGGCGTCGAAACTCGGCCACGGCACGCAGGTTTCAATCATGCTTCCTTTGGGCGCTGGTCTGGCCGCAGAAGGAATTGTTGCTGACGGCCAGACAAGTGTCGTCGCTGGACCTGAGATCGCGCGTTAGACTCCGCCCAGACTCCCCGAACTCTCGGCTGGACCTCCTGGTCGTATCGGTCTGCGATGCATGGAATTGGTTTTAGACCGTTATTTTGCTCCTCGCGGGCTTGTCGATTGCGACGACTTTCTCTATCCTCCGCAGAAGGTTTTGTGGCATTCTGGCGATGGATCGCCGGCCGCAAAAAGGTCTGGAAAAATTATCTGCCACGAGTGTGCGGGTACGTTTCTTTGAAAAGAGATGCGCGCTGTTGGAAGCATGGAAGCCTTCATGAGCCTGAACGAATCAGAGCCTGGTTCTGCGGTTGATAGCCTTGGCCTGCTCTCCTCAGCTACCGCCGTTGCCTTGCCCGCTCACGCTGCTCGCCGAGAGTATGGCGCCGGACTTCCGCAGCGATCAGGTCGCTCTCACAGCGAGAGGGATACGGAATTCCTTGTCAAGCGTTTGGCCGCTCACAAGAATCACATAGAAGAACCTGCCCGCCTGCTCGATCTGGAGCCTGCACTCGAGGCTCTCCAGTTAACCAGCAACTGGCTCGAATCGAGACAGTCTGCCGATGGCCATTGGCGCGGATCGCTGGAAGGGGACACGATTCTGGAAAGCGAGTATCTGTTGATTCTGGCCTGGGCCGACAAACTGGCTGGACCCTTAGTGGCTGGTGCGTGTCAACGCATTCTCAACCAGCAACTACCGACTGGCGGCTGGGCGATCTATCCTGGCGGGCCAGTCGATAGTAGCGCTAGCGTAAAGGCCTATTTAGCGCTTAAGCTCACGGGCCACCAGCCTAGTTCAGAACCACTGACGCGAGCCCGACGGGCAATCACGCACGCGGGTGGGCCGTGGGCCGTCAACAGTTTCACGCGATTTTATTTGGCGTTGCTTGGACAGATGCCCTATTCGGCGTGCCCGGCTGTGCCGCCAGAGATGGTGCTGCTGCCGAGTTGGTTTCCCATCAACCTGCAGCGTGTCTCGGCCTGGTCGCGCACGATGATTGTGCCCCTTTCGCTGATCTGGGCATTCAAGCCCGTGCGAAACTTTTCTATGATCGATGGGATTGGTGAGCTTTTCTCGCCTCACGACCGGCTGAAATCTCCGCCGCCTACCGGTGGAAACGGCGGATGGGCTCGGTTCTTTCGTGGCGTCGATCATCTTGTCAAACTCTGCGATGCGATCGGAGTGCGTCCGCTTCGCAGCCGCGCTGTGGCGGAGTGCCGTCGCTGGATGCTCGAGCGGTTTGAAGGCAGCGACGGCTTGGGAGCGATCTTTCCTCCAATTGTCTGGAGCATTGTGGCCCTGCGGGCCATGGGCTGTGACGATGACTCTGCGGAGGTGCAGGAATGCTGGCGACAGTTGGCTGGCTTAATAGAAGTGGAATCCGACGGCTCGACTCGCGTTGAGCCCTGCCGCTCGCCCGTCTGGGATACGGCGATCACACTCCGCAGTTTGTCAGACGTTTCAAACGCAGTTTCCAGCGACCGCTCCAATCACAACGATCCAGCGGATCTCGATCAGGCTGTCGATTGGCTGCTTGACCGCGAAGTGCATACCAGTGGTGATTGGTCACAGCGTGCCACCGCCCTTCCCTCGGGTTGGTGCTTTGAATATTCGAATCGGTTTTATCCCGATGTCGACGATACCGCGATGGTTGTGATTGGCTTAGCGACGTGGCAGCAGTCCGCGAGCGGACTCGCAGCACACACCACTCCGGCGGGCCTCCTGCGCGCAGGCCGCGTGCAGGCAGCGACTCTTCGGGCGCAGCAGTGGCTTGAGGCCCTGCAAAATTCTGACGGCGGTTGGGGTGCGTTTGATCGAGACAACAACTGCGAACTGCTCTGCAAGGTCCCATTCGCCGATCACAATGCGATGATCGATCCCAGTTCACCCGACTTAGCCGGCCGCGTGCTCGAGGCATTTGGCAAAATCGGACTGCGTTTAGGGCACGCGGCAGTCGATCGAGCATGTGAATATCTGCGCCGCAGTCAGGAGGCGGATGGCTCGTGGTTTGGACGCTGGGGCATCAACTACATCTACGGCACCTGGCAGGCCATCGAAGGACTGCGTGCGGTAGGTGTGGCTACCGATGACCCCGCTATTCTTGCCGGGGTCTGCTGGCTTGAGAGCCACCAACAATCCGATGGCAGTTGGGGCGAATCGCCCGCGAGCTACTCCGATCCGGAGATGGCCGGCCGGGGAACGCCAACAGCCTCGCAAACCGCCTGGGCTGTAGCAGGATTGGTGGCCGCCGGCCGACACCATTCACGAACTGCCCAGCGTGGGGTGCAGTGGCTTATCTCCCGACAGTCTGCCGATGGTGCCTGGGAAGAGCAGGAGTTTACCGGCACAGGATTTCCCAAAGTCTTCTACCTGCGTTACCACTATTACCCGATCTATTTTCCACTGATGGCATTAGCGCGTTTCTGTTCGGCAGAAGCAGTTGTTGCGCAGATGCACCCGGAGCGAGTTGTATGAGTGTGCCGATTGGACAGATGGTCGCCGTTTTGCGGCATGTGGCCGTGCAGCGATTGCGGGGCAATGCGCGTTATCCACTGGTGCTAATGCTTGAGCCACTTTTTCGCTGCAATCTTGCCTGCGGCGGCTGTGGGAAAATCCAACATCCAACGGACGTTCTGCGATCGCACCTCACACCAGAACAGTGCTTTCATGCCGTTGACGAATGCGGAGCGCCAATGGTTTCTATTCCGGGTGGCGAACCGCTCCTGCATCCACAGATTGAGCAGATCGTTGCTGGAATCGTGGCACGAAAAAAATATCTCTACCTTTGCACCAATGCGATCAAGTTAGAAGAGATGCTGCCGCACTTCACGCCCTCTGCGTATCTGGCATTTTCAGTGCACCTCGACGGGCCACGCGAGGAGCACGATGCGGCTGTCGGTCGCGAGGGTATTTTTGACATGGCTGTCTCGGCAATTCGCGCCGCTCGCAAGGCCGGCTTTCGTGTCACAACTAATTCAACGCTCTTTGCCGACGCTGATCCAGCACGGTATCGAAAGTTTTTTGATGACGTCATGCAGCTTGGCGTGGAGGGGATGATGATCTCACCCGGCTACTCCTACGCAAAAGCTCCCGATCAGAGCCACTTTCTCCCTCGCCACAGCAGTCAATCGCTCTTTCAACGAATTCTGGCCAATGCGCCGCGCCGTTGGAAGTTCAATCAATCGCCTGTGTTTCTCGAATTTCTCAAAGGTGCATGGGACCTGGAGTGCCGCCCGTGGGGCACGCCGACCTACAACCTCTTTGGCTGGCAGCGGCCCTGCTATCTGCTCGACGAGGGATACACAAAAACATTTCGTGAACTGATGGAAGAGACTCGCTGGGATGGCTATGGGCGATCAAGTGGGAATGCAAAGTGCCAAGACTGCATGGTCCACTGCGGCTACGAGCCATCCGCAGTAGAGGCAACGTTTGGATCATTGGCCGGTTTCCTTGGCACGGCGAGGCTGATACTTTTTGGGGCCCCCCGAACCCAGCCTGCTTCAGCCGCTAGTGATGACAGCCCTCGCCAGCCTACCACTGGCCTTGTGCTTCAGCCAAACGGGCTCCCTTCCCTGCCGATCTTGAATCGTGTTGCCTGAGGCATCGCTATTGCCTTCATCACGCAAACTATTCTGTGCGGCCAGTGACGATGTCGTGAGCGGCCCGTTCGACCTTTCGCTGCCGGTCGGCAAGGCGATCGAGTGCTTCCACAAGCTCCGGCTCCTCGACTGTTTCAGCGCCTTCCGACAGGAGTTGCGAATAGCGCTTGGTGCGAGTGTTGACTCGCATCTGTAGCGAGCGAATCATCTTGAGCTCCGCCAGTTTGTCAACCAAGGGCTGCTCCCCAGGTTCGGCTGGTCGACCTCCAGATTTACTTTCTGATTTCGACTGCTGTTCTCGCTGAGCTTTTTCAAGCGCCGCAAGCATCTCCCCGAGGCTCGAAACAATATCCTGAAGAATACCCCGCGTTGTCCCTCCCACATCGCCGCGAGCCAAACGGGCCGCTGCCTGAACGGAATCTTCTCGCACCTGCTCCAGTGCTTCGGGAATCGCCACAGCCGAACCGTCATCACGAACCAGAGCCAATGCCTTCGCTGCATCGTTGCTGATCAAGCCCTGCTCACGCGACAACCTCACTGCCTCTAATTGTCGTTCACGATCAAGTGGCGTCTGTGCTTCAGTGATCAGCTTTTCGCTGCCGGCCAGCACTGCTTTTTCGGCACGCAGCATCGCTCGCACGCGGGCTTCCAATTGCACCAGCAGTCTTTCAACTTCTTCTTCGCGCATCTGCCGAAGAATTTCCTCAAGCTCGGCGCGGGCCGTTTCAAGCTCTTCAATGGCCTTCTCCTGTTCGCTTCGGGCATCCCGACGCTCGGCCTGCTCCAGTTTTTCACGGGCTTTGCGCATCCGTTTTTCGGCAGATTCAAGCCTCTGCTTAGTACGCCGGGCCCGCGACGGTTCATCGTCGCCATTACTTTTATCCCCCGCCTGCCCCTCGCCTGCTTCTTCCTCGGAAGCCTCGCTATCCGATTCACCCTTGGAGCCTTCACCCTTAGAGCCTTCACCCTTAGAGCCTTCACCCTTAGAGCCTTCACCCTTAGAGCCTTCACCCTTAGAGCCTTCACCCTTAGAGCCTTCACCCTTAGA
>Ga0194051_1000500_pt1 | contig 22140 bp, 13 predicted proteins | sample SepL2320m_MetaG_FD_161275 | JGI IMG/M metagenome (GOLD analysis project Ga0194051, IMG submission 161275) | Anoxic zone freshwater microbial communities from boreal shield lake in IISD Experimental Lakes Area, Ontario, Canada - Sep2016-L239-20m | ecosystem: Environmental > Aquatic > Freshwater >... | reverse complement strand
AATATTTTAAGACTTTGATCGATTTCTTTATCACCGCGAACCATTGACTTATAATCTTTTTCAGAAACACCTAGATCTTCAGCGGCCTGTTTAACGTCACCAATTAAACTTGCATCAGAAACATCTTGTCTTTTTTCCTTGTATGTTTCTTTACGGGTCTTAAGTAATTCAAGTTGCCCTTGGCTTTCAAGCCTAGTATTATATTTTTTAACATCTTCTTCTTTGTTGATATCTAACCCTAATTTTTTCATTCGCTCGGACTTTCGTTCATTCATCAAAGCTAGCTGTGGTTCAAGATGTGCTTTTTCTTTTAAAGCCTCATCAGAAACTGGATTTCTTTCAAGCGTTTTTTCTGCGTTAGCGAGATCATTTTTCTTATCTTTCAACGCTTGCTCATCGGCTTTGGCTTGTTTTAATTCTTCGGGTGTATCAAACATTTTAAGACTTGGATCAATTTCTTTATCACCGCGAACCATTGCCTTATAATCGTCCTCAGAAACACCTAGACGCTTCGCATCTTCTTTTACATCCATAGAGGATAAGCGAGACAGCGATTCAAGCGAGTCAAGCTGCTCCCGGCTAAGACTTGTCAAACTACCCATTTCCTGAGCCATAACAACTATGTCTTTTTGCTCCTTACTCATCTGACTCGTGTCAATTTTTTCATTTAACGAGATTTTATTGGCAAGGTCTTTAAGATCTAGCCCGGAGTCATCGAGCTTAGCCCCCTTAAGCATTGCTGCAGATTCCAACGCCTGTAATCCGGCCGATTGAGAATCACTCGCTTTATTTTCAAACAGCACATTGGCTTTAGCTTGAGTTTCAGCCGTAGGTTTCAGCATATTGGCGTATGTCTGACCGGCCGCGCCTGACAGGCCCTCATTCGCTTCAACCATCGACTTCTTAGCGTCGCGAGCTTTGAGCGCTATATAGTTTGAATACTGAGCTTCATGCACATTTTCGCCACCGCCGATGTCCTGTCCGGCTTCTTTTAACCGATCAGCAACTTTCTCTTTCTCTTCGGCTGTTAAGCCAGCAAGTTCTTCTCGAGCTGTATCCAAGCCCTTTTTATCCATTGCCAAACCGCCAGAAACCAGCATATCCCCGACACTCCCGCCATAATACCGATTAGACAAAATCTGAAGATCTTCTTCTGCCTTTTTACTTTGTTTAACCGCAAACATCCCGAGAGCACCACCTTTAGCGGTAGCTTTATCATCCGACAGATATTCTCTCCGATTGTCAGAAAGTGCTCTTATATTTTGTTCAGTTCTTAAAGAATTTTCCCTTCCTTCCGGTGTAGCCAATTGAGAAATAGCAATGTCGCGCTTTCTTGTAATATCCGCTTCGTCTACCCCATAAAACTGTTCTTGCTGCATTTGATCTATGTGTTCAAAAGCAATTTTTGCTCTTTCCTCTGGCTTAGCTTTAATCAGCTTTTCACGCAGCGGGTCTTGTAGATTAGTCAGCTTATCCGGATCGTCTAACAACGATTCATCATCACCCAGTTGACCGAGAGCTCTAAGCTGACTTTCTGCTACCAACTGGTCTTCTGCGCGTGTTCTAAGTTCACGTTCATTTTTTTCATAAGTACGCCGCTCAACTGTGGAGAGATTTTCAATTTCCTTTTGAGTTTTTTTTGCTTGCCCTTCTCCTAGCTTTCTAAATTCATCCCCCCGAGTATCGAGCTGCTTAGCCGTAGGAATAAAGTCTAAATTAGCTCGGCGTTCACGTATTACAGCATCCTGCTTTTCGGTATTAACTAGATCGGACACAACCATGTCGGCACCAAAAGTTTCACGTTTTTCGGCTGCTAGTTGATCGACTGTACCAACATAGGCACGAAGTGTTTCACGCACTTTTGCCCTCGCCCGTTCGGGAGTAGCTCCTTTATTGATATTGTCCTCGTAAATTTGCCGGGCCACAGGATCCATATCGTCCAAAGCCTTAGCAGACTCAGCGTCAACCCCAGCAAGCTGTTCCTGCCGGTCTAAAACCGAAATGGCACGTAAATCAGCGTCAGTGAGCTTAGTCTTAGAAGCCGCGTCACGTTCATCGCCCGTGACCTTGCTGGAACCAGCCATAGCACGTACTTGGCTCATGCGGTTAAGTTGGTCTAGCTCATGAACTGCTATTTTACTGGCAGCCATATCGGCATTATTAAATTTGTTTTCTTGGTCATTCAGTCCTAAGTCTTCTGCCAATTTATGCGTATCAGCTACTTTGGCACTCAGTTCTTTATTTTTAATACTGATCTCTTTGCTAAGTCGAACTCGTTCTTCTGGAGTAGAACCTTCCAGCTCGGTGGTGAGCTTTTCGACTTCATCTTTTCTGGCTTTAATGTCTTGCATTACTGGCGAAAGTTTTTCAGCTGCCTGACCCATATCAGCAGCAAAAATGTCGCCCAATACCGTGTTTAAGTTGGCGGAATCCCCACGGTCGCCTTGCTTCTGTATTGCTGTAAAGACTTTCTGCGTTACGCTGCCCTGAGGCCCTAAGCCTGACATCGCTTCATTAGTGGATGAACGAGCTGTAACCATTGCTTGCTTTTCTTCTCGCCCTTCACGAACATCTTCACCCATAATCTGGGCATAGGCAGTAGCATCCTTTCCGGTTGCTGACACAATATAAGTTTCTCGAGCAGACGAAACGCCAGTAGCCATATTCAACGCTTGGGAGCGCGTCAACGTTACACCGTTATTGGTCGCCTCTGCTGTAATTGCATCAGCAACCGCGTCATTACGCTGGCGCGCATCTTGATATTGCTCGGGCGACATCTTGTCCAACACATCAACAGCAGCTTTACTGATTTTAGATGTGACATTTTTACGAGTTGCAACGTCGGGAATTTGTTTTTCAAGCTCAGAATTCTTTAGCAAACTATTATTAACTGCATCGGTTGCCTCAGCATTTATTTCATGAGGTTGCTGCCTCATTGGCGCCTTCTGAAGCTCAGTGTCCGTTGATAGCGCTCTAGTATTTGAGGTTGTCTGCCCGAGTAACTGATTAAAATTACCGGCGTCCATGCCTTCAATTGCTCCACGACTAACTATTTCTCGAAATTGTCTTTCGCGAGTAGGCGTATTTCGAGTTTGGCTATTGCCGTCATCGTCAACAAAAGTGTACGTCTCTGACCCGCTGCGAGCGGACTCCATTACTGCAGTCATCTCACGCCCAGCTTCATTGTCAGCAAAACCGCCTGCATCCTCAATTTGTTTCAGCGCACCTAACGCGTTACCCATCTCAGAACCCACTCCTCGACTGAACATATTCATTGAGGCTTGCTCTGCCTGCTCTCGATTGAGTGCTCCAAAACCAGTAGCTCCACCGCGTTCAGCAAATGACATACCGGTGGTGACACCTACGTTTACAGCCGCCGGATTGAAATAAATGCCATGCTCTCCCATGATCTGAGTATTAGAGGCATTGGCCGACTGATTCATGGCCACAAGCTGAGAAATCGATTTTCCGGAAAGTTGGCTCATAGACTGCATGTCTCGAACCATGGTATTGAGCTGACTGGCATCAAACTTCTGCATCTGACCAGATGTCAAAGCCTTAAGCGCATTAATTAGCTGCGGCATTGGTGCGTTGGGATTTCCATTTTCTCCAAATACCTCACGCATTGCGGAGACTGAGGCCACGTAACCTTGCAGCTGATCACTGATCTGCCGAGAATCGGACTGTGTAAGGCGACTGCCGACATTTGAATTTTGTCTTAATTTTGAAAGATCAGAGTTCGAAAGCGATTCTAAATTTTGATCTTTATCTAATTTAACGCCTTGTTCCTTGGCTATCGCCGTTAAATCAAGACCCTCTTCTCGAGCCTGTTGCAACGTCTGTACTGTGCGTGTCCGCAGACTTCCAGTCGGACCAGCCAGTCCTTCTGGTGCAAGTTGCCGATACATCTGGCCGACATCGCCTGCACGCAACCCCTGCATACGCGCCATGTTGTCAGAGGCGAACATAGTGTCAAACACTTGCTTCACTTGGTCTGTGTTGGCTTCTTTTCCGTAACCCATTTGACCCGTAACTGGGTCAACTCGGTACCGGTTTGCCTCCATCATTTGAGTGGCCATCGCTTGCACACTGCCACGCTCACCACCTAGCGCATCCGCTAGTTCAGGCGCAAACATCGACAACTCTGGCATAAGTGACGCAGTTGTTTCTGATAAAGATCGAGCTGCCTCTTGCTGCTCTCGATTAAAAGGTTGCCCAGACAGAGCGGCAGCACCTCGCATAATTTGATAATGGCTCTCAGCATCTGCCGGGGCCACGGATTTGGCTACAGCAGTGCGCATCCGGTTAAAGTCACGAGTACGCTGCGCCTGCGAGTATGAACCAGCATTTCCAATCGGCAAAAGACCATGCTGATTCATCATGCCAGTCAAAGCCACGTTACCGACTGCTCCGGCAATTACTCCAGCCATCCCATATTGCTGGAGGTTTAACGGAGCCAGCGGCGAAATATCTGGAAGCGGTGGCCCAGAAATCGGTGGAGCATAACTGTTTGCGAGCTCAGTCAGCAGACCCATGTCACCAGAGGCCGGTCCATATCTACCAGCAGACATGCCTGGCAAGTTCAGTCCTGCTTCCTGCATTAACTGAAGTTGAACTGGATCCATCATTGTCGTTTGCTTCCTTGCTGTAAACGGCGTTTATTTTTAATTTCTTCTATTTTTAGGAAGAACGCAGCTTGCCGTTTGGTGTCTAGCAGCTCTGCATTCTCTCGCGCATCAATTGCATCTTTGGTGTCTTTCCCTACCGCCTTACTCCACTCGGAAACTGCGGCCTCGTCCGACAAATCAAAGCCCGCAAACTTTTTCCACTCTTCCCTGAAGTCTTTAATTTCCTTTTGTTTGCTATCTTCACGACTATTTACCACCCAAGGCCGAAGACTGCTTTCAACACTGGAAAAAATATTTTTAGATTCTTTTTGAGTTTTACTGAAGTCGTCCGACGAGATACGAGGATTGGAGACTAAAGCCAGTTGGAATCGGAATGCCGCGTCGAGCAGGGTTGTATGAGTCTGATCGTCGAGAGTCCGTAACAAGTATCTCCAGCGCTTCCACCACATTGGACTGTGCAAGTCGGCCTCTCGATAATCGATGGCCCCTGACACAGCCGAACGTAGTGTCAGGACTGCGGCTTTGTCTCCTCCCAAAAATCCGGGTTGTCAACACTCATTTCCAATTTTACAACAAGTCGATTAAACTTGTTACACGTGTGAGCCACGATCCTTTGTAAATGCTCGGTTTTAAGCACGTGAGTTAAAATATAATCTTGAATTTGAATCAAAAGAGTAGGAGTGTCTGTGGCATCTGTGTTTATTGCTTGGTAACCGGGCTGCTCCTTAAGAAAATCATCCCAGTAACTAGCTGCACCTGGATGTGTCTCCCTGTTAAGACCTTCAGGCAGTTTAATCTGCATTACCGTCTTAGCTGAAGACATAGCAGTAAGTTGGAGATAAAGCCTAAGCCGGTTTAAAAACTCATAATAATCGGCCGAGGTGCTTATCATCCCTGCTTTCTGAGCTCGAAACGTCTCTTGATACATAGCGTCAATCTCGCGAATTGACAGCGTGCGAAAGGTGAGTCGAAGCTGGCCACCAAAAACGGTTTGACGCTTACTATAAACTTTTTGACCTAATACAGCATGTAAAAAAGCGATCTTATCGCTATGTTCCGGTTCCGGAATTGTGGCCTGCTCTTGGTCCCAACCACACTGTACGCAAATTTGTTTGAAAGTTGCTGGAGCAAGTCTTTCATCGATTTCTGGTTCATCAACCAGATCATCGATGGCCGGCGGCGGGGACTCAACAGCAGTAGTGGGCGGAGGTGGAGGCTCGAACTCTGTTTGAATCGCATCATCAAATCTAGGAATTTCTGTTGAAACTGGAGTCGTTGTCAACTGAGGTTCTACAGCTTCCGTGGCCTGACCTTTAAACTCAACGCTGGTAGATGGCTGGGGAGGTTGTATGTGGCCTAACTCAATCAACAACTCATTAACAGTCTTGCCTTTCGCTTTAGCTACTTCCGCGAGTAGCTCCTTCTCTACTTCTGAGATACTATTAATATCCATTCAAATTCCTTTGTTAAAGTTTGTAAACACCATCGCAAACTTGCTTTTCCCAATCTTTAAATTTTGGTTCTTCGTAGTCTTCCTTATTTTCTTCGCGAGATTTAGCCTTGTCAGTTTCAAAAAGAACAAGCTCGGAATACTGCAGCAAACTTTTTTCATCAACCCAGTTTAATTTTCCAGGCCAAGGGTACAGCTCTTCACCTTGATACATCACTGGCTTCTCGGTCCAGACAGTGCTGTTAGAGTTTGTAGTGAGTTTCAAACGTTCTAATTGCTGCCAGCGAGGTTCGAGCAAAAAGAATTTACCGGGGCTGTAACTATACGCCTTATCTCGCGAAGACTCGTCACGATAAGAAAAACCAATTTTATCCTCAAGAAGTGCGGAGTGCCCTGGCTGACTGTCTTGCCAATAAAATTCCGGATAAGAAGGTTTAAAAATAGGAGACCCCATTTCATTAACTTTACCTGAAAATACAGTGAAATCTGAAATAAAATCGTTGACTTCTTTTGGAAAGTCACCTATTGAGCTGTCACCAACTACTGCTTTGTAACAGGCCATCTGACCTAAACAGCCTATCATGCCACGGGCATAAACACCGCGGGCAACGCCAAGATTTCCACTCACAAGACAAACGTCATTTGTCATCATAGTTGGCCCGGTGATCTTTGAAAATCTTGGGCCTAAAAAGTTTGACGCAGATATGTCAACCGAATCTTTCCCAGTTGGTGAGTGCCATAAACCAAATCCTTGACTATTAAAAAAAGAATGAGCCGAGGCATACGACACCATTTGAGAACGACCATTTGCACAGTCAATAACTAGATCACCGGAGCCTTCGGCGTTTCCCTCTTCAACGCCGGTCCGGATGTACGCTGTTTTGCTCATCATGTTGACTGATCCGCCTCGGCTCAATAACACAATGCCAGAAGCCCTTACCTCTTCCCCGATGCTTTGATCGTACTGCTGGGAAGTACCTTTACCTTTAGATTCTATTAAGACGGAACCTGACCCGCTGTTACCTCCCAACATCTGAAGGTTGTGCTCCGCTTTGATCCGCACGTCTTTATTGCTTGATGAGATGTCAACGGAATCACGAGCTCTCGTGATCACCTCGCGAGCCAGCGCGACAACTCGCGAGCCTGACATAAGCATTACGTCACCACCGGCCTCCAACCGGATTTGTCCACCCGCCATGGTAATTTGCGAACCATATCCATCCGCAATTACAACGCTGCCGTCTTCGTTCATAGTGAAGAACGATGCGGTGTTGTAATAGCTCACGTCTTGGTACCGGTCATCAATCTTAATGTGCTTAGGCGTAACATCGACATAAGTTTCGCTCATTTTTCCAGAATAGAATTTGACTTTATTAAGAGGACCGTCGTTGTCCCCCTCTTCTGGATAGCTGTAATCCTTGGTGTGATATTGAAACGGATGTGTGCTTTTCCAATTGAAATGCCGAGTTATTAAATCAAGAACACCAGCTGGACGTAGCAGGTTACGGGCGTCTTCAACTTCAGAATCGTCCCATTCAAGGACCTTATGCTGGTCGCCGGAACCATAACAGCCACTAAATCGGTAATCATTCTCCTCTGTCAGATCCTCGCCTTTAGCGTCTTCAATCAACCGCTTACGACGCGGGTTAGGAATTAACGGATATTTAGCAAATAAAATTTGCTTGGCCGAGCGAATTCCGTAACTACCATCAAGCGTCAAAAACTCATTAAACAGACCAATATCTTTCTTGCTGTCAGCATCGGTACGTAGGCGGCTTCCAGATTCTGCTGGGGGACAAACTAGGGTGCGATTAAAACCTTGACCGAGGTAACCAGTGTAATCGGCAAGGCGATAGAACGGAGTAATTGACTGATCTTCAAGGTCTTCTGAGGCAAACGGGAATTCGCGATCAAGCTGAACTTCTGCGGGCCCATTTGACTTAGTGAACTTTGTGTCCGATCTGTACATACCCAAAGCTTCCCATGGGTAAGTAACATAACCTCGTAGCGAGAAAAGCTCTCCTTCATCGTAATGCTGAAAAACATGTTCGCAGTAAGATTGAATTTGAAGCGATAAACCTACAAGTTTTGCATAGCTATCAAAGTAGTTGAGCCAAAGCCCACACGCCTCGTTGACACGTAGGTACGACTGAAATGAGTCTATTAATAATCCAATACCGGTTTCAGACATACGAACGTATTCGCCTATTGCGCCGTCCATAGGCCGACCGCAAGACTGCGACACCCAGTTGTGCCCCATCTTTGCGGATTTAGGGATGTTTCGGTACGCTTCGACTTTTTTAGGTCCGGAATTTCCACCTTGTTGAATCATGTCCGAGGCATTAAACGCATCGCTAATTAGAGGTTGAGGTAGCACAGCTAAAATGTAAGCCATACCACTTGCATTGGGCTTCCAAACCAACACAGGAGAGTTGGGCGGGATTACATCACCCGCTTTGACGCCCAATGGACTATGTGAGTTGCGTGATACTGCAGTTGCAACACAACTACCTTGACGACCAGTGAGCTGTATCTTGTAGCAATGAATGTACGGCATCGCCAACACAACACGTCCCACACGCAGTGGCGAGTCTGTTGACAAGCTGGCCTGATGCATGGCAGCATTAAGATTGACGTCACTGACCTGGGATCCGGTCAGCTGTTGAGTCCAAGCATCGCGAGAATCGCGGCCAGCTTGTAGGTCTTTGATCGGACCTTGATCACTTGGCAAAATACCAGTGTTTTTTTGGTTATATACCGCGGGTTTGCCGCCAGCATTTGCGCCGTAATTTACCGTCATATTAAATCTCACCTTTCGGTGCGTTTGGAGCTTATAACTAAAAATGGCTGGCCTGGCAAAACCAAGCCAGCCATTATAGTTAAAGATACTGAGTTTAGTCCTCGTTACAAGGGGCCAAGAGCGTCAACCCCCACCACCACCCTGACCACCATCCACGCATTCGAGGTTTGCAAACATAAGTGTGACACTTTCGTTTACAAGCATATCCTGCGACGCCACAGTCACCTGCAGATTGGTCATCACTGACGCAATAAGTGTGTACTTCGTCGAGTTGTACTGACCATTACCAAAAAACTGACTTTCCCCTGTCGTGGATGCTATCTTAGTCGGGCGTGAACCCGCTACAGCGCCGCAGCCAGCTCTAAAAGTAAATGCGAGGTCTTGCGGCGAGCAAACATTTCCAAGCTCTGCGTAGAAAGCAGTCAAGGTACCCGAAGAGGGTCCAAGAATGCGTGCAATAGTTGCCTGACCTGTGGTTCGTCCACCTACATAAAAAATTGGGACTTTACCGCCCGCTTGGCCGCCTGTGCCGCCGTTCGAAACGTCATAAATACGGGCAATCTGCTGGCCAAACGTCAAAGTCATACTTTGAACGATCCCGAGTGGAGTGCCTGTACCTGCAAGAGACATGGAGGCCATGTCAGAAGCAAATGATCCCTTAAACTCTGTTCTCTGTCTGCTATATACGCCGTCGTGTGACATTTAAAATAACTCCTTAGATAGTAATCGCGGTGCCTACCGCAACGGTTAGATAAAGGAACCGAGGGGTCGGCAAACCCCTCGGTTCTTTGCAAAACTAGACTACAAGATGCAGTTCAATGACGTTCAACGAATACGGTACTTGCAACAGGATGTAAGCGACATACCGATCTTTGAACATTTCTGACACAAAGAATCTATCGACATCAGCATCAATCAGTTGTCCACCTAATTCAACGGTCACACGTTCAGTAGACAGCACACGGATCAGCTTGTTAAGACCACCTAGAATAACATCTCTCATGGTTGGTGTAACATTAGTCACACCAATAAATGGAGCAAAGTAATCCTTAAAGCGGTAGCTAATGCTGTCCACATTACGCGTAAGCATCTCTTCACGCTGGTTAATATCTACATAATCGCCTGTAGTAACTGCATGACGAGTTGTAATTTCACCGCTCAACTGCTGCTGCACGACCCACACTCCACGGACTGCCAAAGCACTGAGCTGTGGCTTGTTGAACTTGTCATTCGTACGCTGGACGCTTGAGAAGCCTCTGACTTCGACATGAGTCAAGCCTTGCTGTGGAAGAACCGCTGATGCCAACCCGGCAAGTGCAGCATTCAAGTGATAGCCTTCTTGAAGTGTACCTGAAGACTCAATTCGATCTGGCCAAGTCGCACGAATTCGACGATCGCTGTAGCTACCGGCAGATTTGCCAATTTCTTCAGCTTCTTCAGTCGCCGAAAGATTACGCCAAATTTCAATCTTGGCAGCAACAGCCTGAGGTGCATCCGGCCCAGTTTTAACTCGCAACTGATTGTCGGACTGGACTTCATCTACAACAAATTCGCTGTAACCCGCATTGCCAAAACCATCATCAGTGAAAATACCTCGCACGATGTCGCCCGGACGTACGTCGTTGGCGAGAAACGCAGAGTTAGCACCAGGAACACGACAAATCGTGTACTGACTACCGCTAGTCTCTGGATCATCCTCGAACACCGCCAGGGCTGGTTCCCCGTCAACCGTAGTCGCCTCAAGGTGATTAACTACTGAAGAACTGGCAGCAACTACAGGAATCTCAGGTACTGCCGACAAATTGAACCAACCCACACGCCACATACCCTCACTTGCAGACGAGCAACTGTTGATATGAGCTTGGAACAGGCTGAGTACAGTCGCGTTCCTCGTTAGAGGCACCAGATTGTAAGCATCGTCACGTGACAGCAAGACCTCGAGAACCTCATCCCAATCGTCGACGTCATCAGGATCAATCACTGCAGTGTAAAGCACCGGAGTTCCGTTGCTATTTGTCAGTGCTTTGAACACGCCCCACTTAAGGGGATTATCAGGAGTCAACGAGCCAGAAATGTCGTCAATATTGGCGACATCTTCAATGCTGTTAACCTTACTGGCAAGAGTAGGCAGCCAAGCACGAGACTCAGCATAGAGCTTACCGTAGCTCAAGTCGGCAGAGCTATAAACTTCCATCTCCAAAGCCACACCTTCGTCAGTCCAGCTCGGGTCAAACGCGATGATGTGGGAATTAGCGGTGATCTCCGTCTCGGACTGGTCCCAATTAGTAAGAGGGGCATATCCAGCACGATTCTTCACAACCTCAAGTATGGGTTTGCGAATATAGAGTTCGACACTAACCTCATCAGTTGACTCAAAGTGAGAGTCCAAATTTCTACCTAATACAAGCGTACGAATTGGACCAGATCCGATACCTGTAACGGGGACATAAAATCGGTCACCTTTATTGAGCCCGGTGCCACCACCAAACGCCACAGTCACACCTTGCGTTCCAATTGAAACATTTACTGCGGTCCCGGACACTCCATGAGGTCCGCTCTGGTCAACTCCATTGGTGGTTGTTACCGAAATCTCAACATCACCATCCGCATACTTACCACCTTTGGTCACCTTGACGATGTAGGTCGTATCCTGTCTGCTATCGTAAGAGCCAGCAGCCGTTACCGTAGTGTGAACGAACGCTTGGACGATAGTAAGCGTAAATTCTTGACCTTGAATTAAATCATCAGGATTAACATTGTCATTGTCCGCAGACATGGAGCAAGCCCCTGAGCTGGACTTGCTAAAATTTAGCGCTGCACCGCGAGTACCGATTAACGTCGCTGCGTCTTCTTCGGACGGAATAACTTCCGCTTGGTCATCTGTACCGCTTCCAGAAATAACGCGAAGCCTTGCAGTAGTAAAATCACCGTCAATTGAGCTATCTAAAACGGTAACGACATACGTTTCACTGGTGTTTCCGGAAGGTAGACCATCATAGTTGGCATTGTCTACAGACGCGGCATATACGCAGTTCTCGGCACCATCGGTCTGAGTGACTGAAGAAGAAAAACTAGCCGTTCCAGCGTTAGATGCATCAACCGTAGCTGTGTCAATTGTTGCAGCAACATCATCAGCTATTAGCTTTATTACAGATGTCCAAAGCGAAATTGGAGCGCCAGTACTGCCAGTACCAGTTGGGACGCCACGAACACGGATAATATCGCCAACTTCTACGTCGCGGTCATACAAATCTTCGTCTCGAGCATAACCACCATTAGCAGCAAAATTAACGCTATCGGAGCGTATACGGTTATTGGTGCTAGCGACTGGCAAGATTTCGCTTCCACCGCTGAGGGGATCGACAAAATACTGAAGCAAAGCGTTCTGAATAAACAATTTGCTATAGCTCTGGTCAATTACACCTCCAGCAGCACGGTTGGGCCACAAGTACGCGGTGTCTGCAAAGTTATCATATAAACCGAGAAACCCGAACTCGCGCTCATCATCGTCAGAATAACGAATAAGCTGAGCATGACCACCAGATATGTGGGCAGACAGCGGATTTGCTGCCACAGCAGGTTGCATGGTGAAATCTTGAAACACTAGAACTTGAGGTAGAACATAAGTGGCCATGTATCAAATCTCCATTAATTTTAAGTTTAACGTAATTACGGGCCTTGGTACGACGTGCCTATACTGACTGAGTGGTCAGAACCAAATATCCCACTCATAGAAACACTTTGCAACGGTAGCGACGAATCTTTGAGACTCCAAGTATGCTCGTATCCCCAACTGACAGTAATAGGGACTACGTAATTTTCCTTGGCTTCTTCTAATTCTTGAATCGCGCCTACTTCGGTGACTGAAAATTGTCTCAGTCCAAGATGCGAGCGAATTGGTTGCATGCACGCAATTAAATGCGCCATGACCTCCGTTGCTAGCATTTCTGTTGAAGCACCCGTACCGTGGATGCAAAAAAGAGTGTGTGACCCCACAAACAAAGTTGTGTGACGACTTATTGAACCCTTTTCGTATTCGTATTCCATCCCTCCACCAAAAATTTGACCGCCAAAACCCGTCGGAACATTTCTAAAGGAGTTTCTTTTAATCATGACCGCTGGGCGTTTTCCAACAAGATCTGCCCTGTAGCGATGTACGCTCTCAATCAATATACCTGAGTTGGCTTCTGGACTCCATACGTATTGTTTAAATTCCGGTGCGATTATATTTATCGGGTCAGACCACTGCCGCGTAATCAAATCCCGAAGAAATCCTGTTATCAGCAGGGGCTGCCATCCGTTTTCGCAGAGGTAACTCAGCTGAATCGTGCTTTGCGTTGCACAGGCGTCCTTTACCGCAGAATCAACCGGGGTAGGACACCAATCGGCTGTGCTCATCAATAGCTAGCTCCTTGCCGGTTAAATTTTTAAGGACTTTAACAGGGTCAACATCCCACTTAGACATATTGATTCGGCCAATAAACCCATTCTCTTTTGTACCTGTATTTGAATGGGCCGATGTATCCGGGCCATTATACGGCACCGGTAACTTTGCTGCTTTTGACTTCGCTGGAGCTTTAGGGACGTTGTCAGAAGATATAAAATTGCTAGGAGCCAGTGTTCGTGGGATGTACGGCATGGTGTAGTAATCTTAGCTCAGCAAGCGGTTTCAAGCCATGCGTCTTGTTCCGGAATTGGAATTCGATAAATTACGTCACTAAATGGCGCAAGTCGAAATTCAATTTTAGCAACCAGCGGTACACCGCGTAACTCTGCCGAGTTTTGAATTGATTGAATGTAGTAACGGTCATCAGTTTTACGGTTTACCCAAACATCCATTTCCTCAATCATCGGTAACATTAGCATTTTAGCCGAAATCACAATGTCCTCAATTGTGCCTCGCGTTGCTTGATCGTCCATCTGTCGACGATGTGTAGTAGTAGATAACTCTGCCCAAACGCATGCAATTGGGTAATAATATCCACATTCCTTACCCGTTCCCCAGCATTGCGTGCAATACGGGTTGGTTACTTCCATTGTCTGCAGGTCCAGGCACACTGGACAATCTTTTCCGGTAACCCTTCTTTTTAACAGGTACCCGTCTTGACTGGCGTAAAATTGAAGAAGTTTTTCACGCCGAACGATTTCACGAGCTAACCGCCAATCCCTAGGAGTTAGTATTCCGACTTTAGCTGTTGGGTTGGAATAATAGATACCTACCGGAGTTGTGAGCTTTATCCGATAAAATGTATCCTGCTGCCCAGATGAGTAAGTGCGCTGCTCAGAATCTATGGCATAGCAAGTGTTCTCAAAAGAAATACCAACATTTTCCCAGTCATCAGCCTCCGGGCTATCGATTCTGCCAGTTTGAAGCTGAAAAGTCCAAGGCAACGGGTCATTAAACGTGGGCATCAGCGTCCACATGACTCGAGTACCTCCTCGGATCAGGTAGGACACATGAACCATGTAAAATACGTTATCACACGTCTTGGGACATGGATTTGGACTGCACGTTGCAGGATAATTCTCATTTTGAACTGTAGCGCTTGGGATATTTACCGAGGAAGTTCCTACCAGCATTATGTAACCTCATTAGGAGTAAAATATGCCGTGATAAGGCGAGCCAAGAGTCCCGGAGAATAAGGAAATATTAATTTCTATCTTTTTAGCCCGCAGCATCTCACGAAATTGTTGCTGCAACTGCTGACTAGCCGCGCGGTATTGTGGCTCCTTGTTTTTGTCGTCGATAGCCACACCACCCGCACTGTAAGACAACTGGTTGCGACGATAATGGTTGGCGGCCATGTCAAACAAATACGCGTGAATACCCAAGAGCCACATCTCTCGAAACGGAAAGGTCTTAGTAGTCAGTAGCGGCCGGATTGGAGGTGGTGTCTCGTTCCAGTATTGTATTGGACGCAATACAGCTTGACTAATCTCGGCAGCGTCAAACTCTACGTCGTCTAACAGCATGTTGTCAGCCGGAGCGTTATCCCGTATTGAAAGTCGAATCTCTTCCAGGGTGGGTGGCCCCAAATTACGAAGGTTCGGATCAGAATTGACTCCAAAAAGACCTCGACGCACGAACGTACAGCACTGGTTTGAAAACAGCATGTTGGCGTTGGTATCAAAAAATGCCCATTCCTCAAGATAAACACCAGGACACCTAACAAGTGATGCAGGTAACGGGTCAGAACGTACTAGACCTCGAGCCGCATCTACAATTGTGACATTAATTGGAATGATTTTGTCTTTGCTTGGATCTACGCCGCTAAGCTCTCGCATACGCAAAGTCGGACCACAGCTTGGGGTGTCAATCAGATCAAAAGTGTCACCTTGAGACTGGCTGCTGTAACTGCAACCACTTATGCAATCATTGAGATTAACGTACTCCCCTTGTGGAGTTTTGAAGTTCCAGAGCAATTGTGCATTTTGTGCCATCTGGACTTCGTGACATTGAATTTTAGGCAGTACCGGACAACCATCGACAACAGTTTGAGGGGCTCGGATCGCGTTTTGAGCGTCGCAGTTAAACTCGGAGACAGGTGAACTAATCGGCGGTGTTGCGTCTAATGACATACAATTACTCCACTATAAGTCTAAAGGCATTAGGACCTGCCACATTTTTTTTGAAGCAGTTCAGGACATAACGTCCTGGTACCAACGACACTGGCTTAGCCCATCTGCCATTAGCTTTTTGTTCTGTCTGTGCCACCACGTTGGACGGAAGGTGATGTCCTGAATTGTAATCATCAGCCTTAAAAAACTGAATTGTGGCTCCAGCCACTGGCTTACCATTTAACCGATAAACCAAAGCGCTCGAACCACCGTAATCTTGATCAAGCTGCACCTCGCCAAGCGATTCATTTTCCACAACAGGAAGCGTGACGGGTGGATGTGTGGTCGGATTTAGCGAAGACGATACCACAAGACTGAAAGCATTAGGGCCTGCCACATTCTTCTTGAAACAGTTTATAACGTAATTTCCAGGCGGAAGAGACACGGAACTAACCCAGCTGCCATTTGCTTTTTGCTCGGTTTGAGCAACAACGCTAGCCGAAAAACGATGGTCTGAATTGTAGTCATCAGCGTTAAAGAACTGAATTGTAGCCCCAGCTACGGGCTTGTTATTCAGCAGATATGTCAAAGCTTTAGGCCCGCCGTAGTTTTGATCAATTTTAATCCCGTCAACCAGCTGCAAAGGTATAGCTGGGATCTTAACTGGCGGTGGAACCGGAGTTAACGAAACCGGTTTCAAAGCTACGCCTAAAATCGCCAAACTACTTCCAGCGGCTTGAAGCGGCGTAATCACGATATCGGCCGGATCAAAGCTTACCACAACTTTCCAGTAGTCAGGACCCGCCACCCCATTACGGTAATAACGCAGCACATAAATCTGTGGATCAATGTAAAATGGAACAGCCCAATTTCCATCAAGCTTCTGCCGACTATTGTTCAGCCTGTAATTTCCGTTGCGATTACCCGCGATATAGTCAGAGAATAAGAACAACTCAATAATGGCATCAGCCACAGGGATGCCAGCAAGTGAATAGGTTAGTGCACCTAAACCGCCGTAATTCTGATCTACCAAAATCTTACTGACATCGTCAGCTGGATTAGTCAAGTAATCAAGCTGCCACCATTCGTCAGCCATAAGGTAAATCGAGTTGAACTTTCTAAACAAAAATCGACCTCGCGGGCTGTCTATGTCAACTACGTAATCCCCGTTAGCGAGGCCACTGACATCAAATTCATATAGGGTAGGTCGAGTATTCGACACCTCACCCACAATAGAAGGGCCTACTGGCGCAGCCGTATCACGCGCGTAAGGTTGAATAGTAGGGCTGTAATTAGGAGGGAATGTCAGTTCAAGCATCGGGATTGATCTCGCAAAGTGTAAATATAGTTCTTAATATCTCCCGTCGGCATGGGTAATAAGTTAAAAAGATGAGGACTTTGAACAGCGAGTCCTGAAAATAAAGCTTCCTCTGTACCAATGTAACCTGCGGATAACGATCGCTGCAATAAATCATTGTAGATCGCCTCTACTGCAGAAATTGTCTCCTTAGTTCCCCCAAACAAAGTCGCGCGGCAGACAAAATCCGGAATTGAACCACACAACAGCTTAAACCCTTGCCGAGCATATCCGTGCATTTCAGATTTGACTTGGTACGGAAATGTAGGCATAAAAAGCCCAGAACCAGCAGGAATCCTGCAAAAGTCATAGCCCTCTAACGAATCTATATTGAAGCTGCTGCATATTCCAGCATCGATCCAATAGTAGCGGTCTGCACGAAAAACATCGTGGTTTACGCAGTGGGATAGAAATTCCATCTTGTGAAGCGTCAAACCAACATACTCGGGAGAACGAATTATGCTGGACTTCATCCATTCCGACTGGTTTAGCCAAGCTTCAGATTTGCAAATCTCACAGAGACGGGCATAGTGCGGTCGCCACTGAATGAGCTCAGGAGCAATTGGAATGACACTTATCGGTTTTCCGCCAGTACGTGCCAAAATCAAATCTTGATATCGGGAATCTACAAAAATTACTAGCGGGTAGCGTAGCGCTATCAGCTTCTCAATCCCCTGCATGTAGTGGCTCAGGAACTCTCGTTTGTCATATGTGACCCGGTTAATGTCGAGTAAACAAGTGACTAAACAGATTTCGTTGTTCCGAAACATAGGGCTGGAACCTCGAATCGCACGTGCTGCCTGATCCATCTGGTGGTAGTCAAAAGTTGGATAAGTTCGAGTCAATAACAGCTCGTCAGGATAAAGTGACTCGGGAGTGGAGTGCTCATGCGGCCGCTTATGCTTCATCAAGCTTTCATGGTCGCCTAAATGAGTGACATATCGATCTTTCAAATACACACCACGTAAACCAAGAGCGAAAAACTTACGATCGACATTCCATTCGTTGTAAAACTGCTCGACTCGACCTAGCAGAATTAAATCTTCACGTCTCTTCAGATTTGGGCTGCCCTGCCAGCTGAACCAATGCAGATGTTTTTCGGAAATTTTCCATGGCTTTTTACAGTAGTACTCGCCATCAATCAAAGTGGGGTAGTAAGCATCAAGCCCCTCGTCTTCAAAAGTCCTCCAAGATAAATCAACTAACCCAATATTGCGATGTTTTTCTAGAATAGTTTTACTTTTACCCAGGTACCCAGAGTTGAGAAAAAGCCAATCGTCCTCGACATAAAAAATATACGGTGTATGACAAAACGAAGTCATGAAATCTTTGGCCCACCACAATCCTCGATTTTCCGGAAAACAAATAATATCCGCGTATTCGCCATACAACTTTAAAAGCTTGTCGAATATTTCCGGTAGCCCGCTATCGTCGACGATAACAAGTTTTGTGTCTAGATCTTTAGTTAACAAAAACGATTCTATCGTTTGCTTTAACAAATGAAGCCGATTGCAACTTAACACAAATGCTGTAATATCACAATCAGGCTGGTCAACAGTATGAACCTGTAGTCTAGCCATGCACAAATACCATCAGATTGTTAACAAACCATCCCATATGCTGACCCTGCTTTATAAAGTCAATGATCTCTGTTTCGGTTGCAGGTTGCCGCTTTAAGCCTTTAGCTTCGAACTTTGTAATCCAGTATTCCTTAGTCTGACAATTTACATGCCCATGCCCACCTTGACCCGGCTGAGCAGCGGTCCAGAACAATATTCCGTCTTTATTTAAGTTACGGACAACACTGTCAACGACATCATTGGCCCTATTCTCTTCAATATGCTCAGCCACCTCAAAGCAAACTATTAGCTCTGCCGCAAGTTCAAGGTTAAGATCAAACAAGCTGAGATGTTTAAGGCCTTCTATTTCACGTGATCTGACCCGTAGATCGTTATCGTATCCGACCGCATCTTGACCCGCCTCACGAAGAGCTCGCACGTAAGTGCCTGGCCCGCAACCGATGTCAATGATTCGGCGACATGGAAAATTCTTGGAAATGTATTCCGCTAACCGATAAGCTTGCGGGGACTCCTCTTGCTCAATCGTTTGGTAATCGCATGGAATATCGATCTGATACCAGCCAGAACCTATATGAACATTCAACACGTCTTGGAAATATTTCTCGTACTTGGGGGCGATATTTTCAATTGAAAAGTTTTCGCCAAATGCACGACAAACGGCCGGGTCAATTTTGTCCACATTTTTAGCTGCAGTTACAAAGTCCGAAAAACTTCTGCATCGAAATCCAGTTACCCCGTGGATATTGTTTTCAGTAAATGCCCCCCAATCTGTAGTAATAGTTGGAGTGCCGGAAAGCAAATTTTCAATTTGGACTCCACCAAACGGTTCGACATACATGCTGGGTATAAAGCTGGCCTTGGCTCCGCTCATCAGCTGTTTGCGTTTTTCAACATCCGCGTAACCTACGTACTCTACGTGCTCTGGCAGCTTATAACCCTCTTCCAATTGTCCAGCAACAATAAGCTTGGCACCTAAGTGCTCGGTAACTTGAATTGCAATGTTTACGCCTTTTCCGTCGTAAACTCGGCCCATGTACAAAAAGTAATCTTCTTTTTTAGCTGAGTATTTGAAATCTGACGTGTCAAAGTAGTTTGGAATCACTACGTCGTACCAATCTTGGCGACACGTGCTCACAGAATTTAACCCACAATACGCATGATAAATGGCATAGCTTTCAAACACTTTCCAGCGTGCCCAATGACCTCCGGCATAACCAATGCCAGGTTCAACACAGATCATGTCAGGGTGCGCATCACAGATGGGACGAACACCTGCCCCCCAAAACGGAAGAATAAAATCATGTCGCTGTTTCCGTTTTCCGACCGCTTCAATAGCATTTTTGTAAAAAGTCTGATAAGCATGATCGCTGGTATTAAAAGTAAAAAACTTTTTGCGCCAGTCATAATTTCCGTAAGCAATTTCTAGGTCTTTGTTAGTTGTTACTGTGACATGCTCATCGCAATCAAGATTCGAATCTTCATGCCCGTAGTGAATAATATAATGGCCCCGGGCCCTCATCATTTTGGAAAATTTAACAACCTTTTGTGTATAAGCACAAGCCACATACTCACTGTTCGAAACTGTATGAGGAACCCCTAAGATATGAAAACGAAATCCCATGATGAATCTTTCTACTGTTGATTGAGCTATGTTGGCTCCGCGGGCCATTCTATATTATTCGGATCATTTTGCACATTAGGAATATCTCTAAGATTTTGTCTATAAATTATCCAACCTTCTCTATTATTTCCAACATCTGGTAAAACTCTCCAGTCACATTTAGATAATAAAAGATCTCTTTGATTACGAACTGTTATCCACAGCTTTTCGGTGGGCCAGTTTAAAATCAAAGAGTCTATCTGAATTTGTTGGTCTGGAGTTGGTTGGTCATCTTTATAGTCTATTTGGAATGACCCGTCACCATTTTCAGATATACAGGTTATGTTAATTATAGTGTTTATTTTATCGTGTAGTAATCCCAGCATATTTTTCTCCTTAGCTATTGATTGAACCAGAAATGAATGTGCGTATAGGGTCGACCGTGCCACCGTAGCGGCCGTCATCTTTGTAGATCGTTGCGCTTACGTTCGCGGCAATGACAACGCCGTTTAGCGATCCGTAGTGATAGCCTGCAGCAAACTGAACGCTCTTGTTATTGCTGCGACCGAAAGCGGTTGCTCCGGGGGAATCGTTTTGCGAAACGATAAATGATGCACCCGTTGTAGTGTCGATCCCAATACCTGTGTTCAGATACGAGCCTGCGCCAGCAGCGTAAAGAGCCGAGCCAGCAAGAAAAACAGTTTCCGTCAATCCATTGACCCACTCACATTTGTTGCCCGTGCCGCCGTTTAACGGGGCAAATACATTAAGGCTCAAAAATGTAAACGAGGAGGCTGCGTTATCGTCGGCATACCCAAGCGTCCCCAGCATCGATCGCGGTACTTTGTTGTTCGCGTTGTAGACGAATCTTTTCGCTTCCGAGTCCTCTGTTGTGGTTGTGCTCGTTGTGCGAAACGTCCCGACGTATCGTCTCGACGTGTCAGAGGTTTTCACAAGTACGCCGTCAACTGCTAACAGTGCCGTCGCTCGCGCCGAGTCACTCGTCCATGCGAGGGCCTCAATCACAACATCTGAAAGATAAACAGCGAAGCCATCGTAATTTTTGCCAGACACTAAAATGCCCAAGGCGAGAGACTTTTCGGTGAACTCTCGTGGTATCCAATTTGTGCCGTCATACAGTCCAATCATGCCATGAGCAAAAGGTGTGTAATAAATTGTTGTCTTCCCTGTCTGGTCGCTCGTTGGCACTCCGACTGCTGTTTGCAACGTCAGCCGTCCACCAGCCAATGTGCTCGCGATCTTTCCGATCTCAAGCGTAGTCCTCGCCGTCGCTGCATCCGCATCATCTACGAGGCTGCGACCGAACGCAGTAAAGGCACTTGTCGTATATACGTTTGTTCCCGTCGCGTAGATCACACGATCAGCACCCGTTGTCGATATGTTTCCCAACGACTGCAAACCAGCTTTGTAGGCTTGAACGTCAGTGCCGACAGTAAGCGATAGTGCGGTGCGAGTTTGCGCAGGCGAATAACAAAACCATCCGTCGCTGCCGTCCGAGGCGACGAATCCTTGATACTGTTGCGTTATACCAGCTAGCCCTGTGAGCGAAGCAGAATATGCTTGGATATTTGTGCCAATCGTAAGTCCAAGCGAGGTCTTCAGTGTTGCGCCCGACTCAGAAACGAACGTAACGCCATTGCCAATAATTACTGCGTTATCTGTAACGGGGAGGCTCGCGAGCGTTGTTAATTTTGCATCATACGCTTGTACGTTTGTCCCGATCACAAGCCCGAGAGATGCTGCTGTTTGGTCGCCTGTGTTTGTGCCGGACAGCGTGTTGCCGCTGGAGCTTGTCGTGATCGTTCCGTTGCCAGCGACAGAAAATCGCGTGCCGCCAGCGAGAGAGTATCTTGAGCCTGCTGCGTTGGCATTTGTTATCGCTGCCACGGTCATCGAGGTATCGCTAGCAATCGCACTGATCACGACAGTCTGCGGAGTTCCCGTTGATCCGCCAATGTGCGGAATAGTTATACTATCGCCAACCTTAAAAGTATCTAAAAAAACCGTGTTAACTCCAGTGACAGTTGTTCCAGAGGCACTATTGCTCACCGTGCCCCGGCCCAGTTTTTGTTGCGCAACGTGCAGCAGGTTCGATGGCGATTGAGTTCCGATGCCCACGAACCCATGTTGAGCATTTGTATTATTG